>JADMIO010845879.1_pt1 | contig 133666 bp, 115 predicted proteins | sample 8958161 | NCBI WGS metagenome assembly JADMIO01 (sample SAMN16585339, study PRJNA669376) | soil metagenome | isolation source: Crop rotation soil | place: USA: Cullars Rotation, Alabama | collected 2011 | reverse complement strand
CGACAACTTGTCCACGTGGAATTCTAAGCTTAGGATCCCAATGTGCTGGAAAGGGCTTTTTCGTTAGTCCGGGCGCGCGCCTTGATCACAACCTGGAGATGCCGCGCCAGTGCCTGGCTCGGGGTCATCCCTTTTTGGATCCCGACCGCTTCCGCTTCCGCGTTTTGCTGAATGATGACGGGCTTGTTTTCCTGTTCCTCGATCAAGGCGGCAGGCCGGCCGCGCAGATCCGGTTGATGGCGCAAAGCGGCCTGGAGATAAAAATTGGGAAGATAAATCGTGGCAAACATCAGCCGGCCATTTTGGCTTCGTCCATGCGCGGATGGAGCGCGCCTTGCGAACGCCGCACCTGCAGCCGGAGCCGTGACCAGGCGCCGGCGTGATCAAAGTCGGAAAGCGTCCATTGATTTTCCAGGGCGAGCTTGAGCTGCGCACTCGCAACCATGCTTTGCCGGGAAAGAACCAGGAATGCGGTTGGGCTTGGTTCGACCAGGCGTTGCAGGCGATACCAGCTTGTTGCCGGAATTTTGCGCAATTCTTCGGCGCGATTGAGCACGAGATCGAGGATGACCAAGGGAAAATTGCCGTCGCGCAAAACCAGGTCGGCGGTTTTGACCGCTTCCAGGGCGTGACGGCAACGGAGCCAGAGCAGATGCGGCAGGGAAGCCGGAGGAAATGAGGCCGGATCGAACGAGTCGGCGCCGTCGACCAATGCGAGGGGCAGGGCGCGGGCTCGGGCCGAATGAATTAGCGCGGCAACGAGGGTGGCGCTGCCGGCGCTGAGATGCGGACTAACGACTTCGGTAACCGCCCCTTGCGCGAGGCCGCCTTGAGTTGGCTGGTCGAAAAGAGCCAGCCCTGTTGGTAAACGACTCGATCGCGCCGCCGGCGTGGGGGCAAAGCGCTCGGCGAGCAGTTTTCTAAGATCGAGCACCTGATTTCGCGCAGCCACTCGAGGACTTTGGCACGGGGACGAATCATGTTCAAGTGAACATTAGCGGCCTTAGCGCCGTTTCCGGGCGTTGACCTGCTTGCGCACGAGCGAAACCATCACGCCCTGGACCAGGAGCTCGCGCGCCGGGATCAAATCCGGATACATCGGGTTTTCCGCTTTCAGGTAGGGCCGGCCGTGTTCCACCACGTAGCGTTTCAAGGTCGTTTCCCCGTCGATCAATGCCGCGACAATGTCCCCGTTCTGCGCGTCCTTGCGATTTTCCAGGATGGCGATGTCGCCATCGAGAATGTGTGCGTCGATCATGGAATCACCCCGCACCCGCAGGGCGAACGTGCCGCGATTGCTCGAGGCATTGGCCGAGCGCGCATCGAGGGACACATGCCCTTCGATGCTTTGCTCGGTCAACGTCGACATGCCAGCGGGGATCTGTCCGTAAATCGGAATATCGGTGATGCGCACCTTCTGCACCGGGGTGATGACGGCGCGGGCTTTGCGCGCGTGCCGATTGATGAAGCCTTTTCGTTCGAGGACGGCGAGGTATTGCATGACCGACGTTTGGCTGGCGAAACGGAAGTGCTGCTGGATCTCGCGCGTGCTCGGGGTGAGGCCTTTCTCGCGCTGTTCGCTTTGGATAAAATCGAGGATGCTTTTTTGCCGGTGGGTTAACACGGCCCGAACATGGCGCGGGACCGGGGTGGATGCAAGTTCAAATGAACATTTGCGGTTTTCGCGGGATCACCCTTCTGTCGTCCCTTGCGGGACTTAAACCTAAACGTCGCTCCGACCCAGCACTAAAGTGCTGGCCTATTGTCGGCAGTCGCGTTGAACGGTCGAGCCGCCGTGATCGAAGCCGATAGACGCGAGTTCGCCGCCGATATGATCACCTAACGAGACGTAGGCGTAAAGACCTTCCGAAAATAGCCCAGCACTTTAGTGCTGGGACAGCCTCTCCGGAGAAATGCGAGTCCCTCCGGGGACGACAGAAAGGTCACACGTCGCAGCCGCATTGAAAGTTGGAGGCGCCGTGATCGAGGCCGATATGCGGCGAGTTGCCGCCCATGTGGATCACCTAACGAGATGCGGCACGGAAGCTTCCGACAATGGCCCCGCACTTTAGGTGCTGGGTCTGGGGGTGTGGAGAACGGTTGCCTTGCGCTAGACGTCGATCGTGCCTTCGAAGACAAACTCGGCCGGCCCGGTCAGCGTGACCTGGCGGAATTGATTGCCGTCCTTTTCGAAATCGACACTTAATTCGCTGCCGCCCTGCACCCGAACTCCGATCGGGCCGTCGGTTTTTTCCAACGTGGCGAAGATGAGCGCGCTGGCGACGACGCCCGTGCCGCAGGCCAGGGTTTCATCTTCCACGCCGCGCTCGTAGGTGCGGATGGCGATTTTGCGCGGGCCTCGTTTTTCCAGGAAATTGGCGTTGGCGCCCTTCGGGGCGAATCGTTCGTGGCGGCGAATGGCCCGGCCGCGTTCGCGGACATGCACGACATCGATGCGCGACACCGGGACCACGACGTGCGGCACGCCGCTATTAATATAGTGCACGGTCGCTTCCTCCCCATCGATCTGGATGGGAACGTTCAGCCGCAGGTCGATCGGGTCGCTCATTTGCAACGTCACGAGTTCGCCGTGCAGCCGGGCGCCGATCACGCCGGCCGGGGTCTCGAACGACACCTTCTCACCGGCGCCGGCGACGCGTTTGGCGAACCGGGCAAAACACCGCGCGCCATTGCCGCACATTTCGGCCTCACCGCCGTCGGCATTATAATAACGCATGCGGAAATCGGCGCCGTTCTGCGCCGGCTCGATCAGGAGAATGCCGTCCGCGCCAACCCCGCGATGGCGATCGCAAATGCGGGAGATCTGTTCCGGGGTCAGCCGCACTTCGCCCTTGCGATTGTCGATCATGACGAAGTCGTTGCCGGCGCCGTTCATCTTGGTGAACTGCAGCATCCGGGAATTTACCCGCGGAACGGGCCGGAACAAGGCGTGACGTCGCCGGCCTTGAACTTCCGGGCGATCACCGCTTTATTTCGGCGTCGTGCGCCAGTTTATTGCGATCGTGGTCGCGTGCGTGGTGTCTCAATTTGTTCGCGCGGAGAACCTCAACGCCGTCATTCTCGAACAGGTGCAGAGCATGCCCGCGGGCGGCAAGTATTCCGTTTCCAATTTCGCCAAGATCAAATTGCAAACCGCCGCGCACTTCGAATCCGGAAAATTTTTTGTCGTGCCGATGGCGCCGTATCCGAGTTTTTGCTCGGGCGCGACTTACATCGTGTTCATCAAGACGATCGAAGCGTTGCGCGATAGCGGGAAGCTGAATCTCGATTTTGCCACGCTTAATCAGTTGATCATTCGCAACCAGCGCGACGGCGAAGGGATCTGGGGCCGGTGGAACGCGAACGGTCCGGGCACCGCCCGCCTTTTCCACGAGCTCGGGCTCGGCCGCAATTTCGACGATTTCGCGCAGGCGCAGCCGGGCGATTTCATGAAAATCTTCTGGAACAAGAACATCGGCCGAAGCGAGCACGGCCATTCCGTCATCTTTCTCGGGACCGAACAAAAACCGGACGGCGAATATGTGCGTTTCTGGTCGAGCAACATTCCGAATGGTTACGGCGAGAAATCGGTGCCGCGGAGCCGGATCGCCTACGCCATCTTTTCCCGGCTGCAATCACCTGAGAATCTGACGCGGATCCAGAACGCGCCGGCGACGGATAGTTACCTGGCGTCGCTCCTGAGCAAGAGCTCGAGCTTGAGCGAAGCGGCGAAGAAGTGCGGGATGTAGGACATTGAGCGATTCAGCGAATTAGTGATTGAGCGATTGCAGAGGCAAGCGCGCGCACGGGATCGATGGCGCGGGGGCCGTGCTCGGCGATCAGCCTAACGATCGCGCTGCCGATGACGACGGCATCGGCGTGACGCGCGACTTCGCGGGCCTGCTCGGGTTTGGAAATGCCGAACCCGACCGCGATGGGAAGTTGGGAAACCGCGCGAATTTCGGCGAGGCGATCGGCCAGGGAAGCGGAAACATCTTCGCGCGCGCCGGTGACGCCTTCCCGCGAGACGTAGTAGAGGAACCCGGCGGCGCGTTTCGCGATGGCGGCGATGCGGGCGGGTGGCGTCGTCGGGGCGATCAAGCAAATGTGGATGATGTTTTCACCTAACGAAGCGGTTTCTTCCTCGGGCGGCAGATCGAGAATGAGAAGACCGTCGACCCCGGCGGCGGCGGCCGCGCCGTGGAATTCCTTCCAGCCGAATTGCAGGACGGGGTTCAGATAGGTGTAGAGCACAATCGGGATGGAGGATTTTTCGCGGATGCGGCGGACGCAATCGAGAACGCGGCGCGTGGTCGCGCCGGCGGCGAGGGCACGTTGCGCGGCCAGCTGGTTGACGATGCCATCAGCCAGCGGATCGGAGAACGGAACGCCGAGCTCGACCAGGTCGGCGCCGGCATTTTCCAGCGCCAGCACCAGCGCCACCGTCGTGTCGAAGTCGGGATCGCCCGCGCAAATGTAGGGAATGAATCCTTTGCGATTCTTCGCGCGAAGCTGGGCGAAGCATTGTTCGATCCGTTTATCCATCTTGCGCGGTCAACGTTGAACGGTGAACCTGCCACGCTCAACGTCCAAATATGTCGATCCTGCTGAATGGCTTCGTTTTGGGCTGGTCGGTTTCGTGGCCGCCGGGGCCCGTCAATGCCGAAATGATCCGCCGCGGCATCGCCGCCAAAGGCGGTGGCAGTTTCTGGCGAATCTGGTCGGTCGGGGTCGGCGCGTGCACCGGGGATTTCGCCTGGGCGCTGGGCGTTTCCCTCGGCGCCGGCGCGTTGCTGAATTCACCGGCCATTCGGCGATCGCTGGCGGTCGTTAGTCTGATCCTGCTCGCCCTCCTGGCCGCGCTGTTTCTTCGATCCGCCTGGCGAATTTATCGGCGCGAGGCTGAAGCGGCTGAATCCAAAATCGATGACCAATCGCGGCGACGCTCGGGCTATTGGCTGGGACTCTTCTTCGCCATGAGCAGCCCTTGGAATCTCGGTTTCTGGTTCGCCGTCATCGGTAGCCAGGCCACGCTCGCTGCGGATGTGCCACGATCCCTCGCCCTCGCGGCGTCGGTCGTGCTCGGCGCGATTACCTGGACGCTCGTGCTCTGCGTTGCGCTCAAGCTTGGGGCCCGGTTCTTCGCGCGTCGCGCATGGCAAATCGGGACCGAGCTCCTCACCGCCGGCGTGATGATCTGGTTTGCCGCGCGTTTGCTGATGCACTTTCCGTGAAGATGATCGACATTCCGGCCATGCCTGACGGGGAAAAAGCGCTGACCGTCAACGAGATCTATCACTCGGTCCAGGGTGAGAGCACGTTCGCGGGTCGCCCCTGTGTTTTCGTGCGGCTGACGTTCTGTGATCTGCGCTGCAACTACTGCGACACGGAGTACGCCTTTTATGAAGGAAAAAAGATGGCCTTGTCCGAGATCGTCGATCGGGTGGCGAAACTGAATTGTTCGCTGGTCGAGATTACGGGCGGCGAACCTTTGCTGCAAAAAAACGTGCTGCCGCTGATGACGATGCTGGGCGACGCCGGCTACACCGTGTTGCTCGAGACCAGTGGCGCGCACGATATCTCGGCCGTCGACGGCCGGGTCCATCGCATCATGGATTTGAAAACGCCGGGGAGCGGCGAGGTGGAAAAAAACCTCTGGTCGAACATCGATCACCTAACGAAACGGGACGAGGTGAAATTCGTCATCGGGTCGCGTGAGGATTACGAATGGTCGCGCGATAAGGTGTCGCGCTTTGGCCTGAGCCGGCGTTGTCAGGCCGTCCTTTTTTCCCCCATCTTCGGCCGGATCGATCCGCGGCAGATCGTGGAATGGATGCTGGCGGACAACCTCGACGTCCGGTTCCAGTTGCAGATGCACAAGTTCATCTGGGCGCCGACGGCCCGCGGCGTGTGAAGGGCGCGCATTGAGCGGGCGCGGTTCTGTCGTCCCGGGACGGGACTTGGGATCTTTTTGTTGCGATGGAAACCCAGCGTTAAAACGCCGGGCTATTTTCGATCGTCCTTTGGACTCCTGGAACTCAGGCATCATAGGTTCGACAAAGTCTGCGCCCGGGCTGCGGGCGCGTATGCTCGCTTGCGTCCGACAATGCCCAGCGCTTCACCGCCGGGTTGTTTCTTCGTTTTACCTAACGAATCCGGTTGTCTCCGACAATAGCCCAGCGCTTTAGCGCTGGGTTTTTAAGAGGTCTCGGGTCAAGTCCCGTCTCGGGACGGGAGGATGGTGGCCTGTGGCCAAGCCAGTTCGCTCGGCCTAACGAACGCTACACCCTAGTAACCGTAATCGCGCACGTATTCGTGACGCGTTTCAAACCCCATCTCCGGCGGGAACTCGGCGTAGCCGGCGTGAATGTAACGGGTATCGCTCGGCAACATCGGGCGGTAACTGTTTTTCCAGGTCGGGAAAGGCGCCAGCAAGGCCTCGACCAGCCCGGCAAAATGACGCACGGCCGAGCGGCTCACGCCTTTGACCACGCCGTAGCCGGCCGCGGCGGAATTCCCCTCGGTCGAATTGATCTTGCCGACGGTCACGAAAATTTCAGTCGGCGCAAAAATCAGGTTGGACAGGCCGCGCCCGAGCTTGCGGGTCGGGCCGTAGTCGTTAGACGGCGGATCCTGGATATCGGCCTGCGCGATCGAAAGCGAAACGGCGACCAGCCCCAGGGTCATGAACACGGTTTTCATAAAGCGACTCCTGCCTTTCAATTACTCTTTCCCGACGAGCGAATCAATCTTCGATTTCTCGTCCTCGTTCCCCCCGTTTTGGCCGTTTCGGCGACCGGTCACAATCATGGAAACGGTGATGGTGATGGCGAGAACGGTGACCACGATCAACAACGAAAGGATATTGGGCACGGTCACGAAGTGGGACAGCATCATTTTCGAGCCGACGAAGATGAGGATGATGGCGAGGCCGACCTTCAGGTAGATGAAGCGGTTCATCAGCCCGGCCAGCACGAAGTAGAGAGAGCGCAGGCCGAGAATGGCGCAGATGTTCGACGTGTAAACGATGAACGGGTCCTGGGTGATGGCGAAAACAGCCGGAATGGAATCGATCGCAAAAACCAGGTCCATCACGTCAATCACGATCAGGCAGAGCGCGAGCGGCGTCAGCATCCAGCGGCCGTCGATTTTGGCCTTGAAATGTTCCGCGTGAAAATCACGCGTGACCGGCACCAGCCGCTGGCAGGCGCGCATCACCCAGCTATCGCCGAATTGCGATTCCTGCGTGCCGAAGATCATGCGCAGCGCGGTGAAGACGAGAAACGCGCCAAAGAGGTAGAGAATGAAATGGAAACGCGAAACCAGCGCGACGCCGAGCCCGATCATGACCCCGCGCATGATCAAGGCCCCGAGGATGCCCCAGGTCAGGACCCGATGCTGGGCCCGACCCGGCACGCGGAAATATTGAAAGATCAGGATGAAAACGAAGATGTTATCGACGCTGAGCGAGTACTCGATGAGATACCCGGTCAGGAAATCGAGCGCGTGTTCCGGGCCGCGAATTCTCCAGACGAGCAGATTGAAGATGAGCGAGAGTGCGATCCAAATGCCGATGCGATGGCTGGCTGCGCGCATGCTCAATTCGCGGCCGCGATGCTTGAACTGCGCCAGATCCAGCATCAGGGCGATAAAAACGCCGATATGGAACGCGATCCAAAACCAGATGCTGGTCGTCACTACGAGAAGCGTTTCATGGTGAACGCTCGGCGGCAATGGTAAAGCGAATAAGGTGGACGGAGGGAAAACATTGCGCCGTTTCTATCAATGTTGGACCGGTGATCGGCCCGATTCCTTCAATCTCGGGGCGAGACTTTTCCCTCGCGCAAACGGCGGTTCGACGTAACTTTCTGCCCTGTCTGAATGGATCCTGAAATCTTGAAACTGGTCGAGGCCGGCAAACTCACCTCCGGCGCGGCGGAGAATCTGCAACGTCTGACCCCTGGCACCTTTTGCCTGCACAAGAGCTGGGGTTTTGGCCAGGTGGCGGAGTGGAACCTCCTGCTCAACCAGATCGTGATCGATTTCGTCGGGAAAAAGGGACACGCCATGCAGTTGCCCTACGCCGCGGAGACCCTGACCCCGCTTTCGGCCGAACATTTCCTCACGCGCAAGGCAACCGATTTGCCGGGAATCAAGGCGCTGGCCAAAACCGAACCGGCCGCGGTGATTCGCAACATTCTCGAAAGCGTGGGCGGCTCGGCCACGGTCCAGCAGATCAGCGAGATGATGCTGGGCGATGTTTTCAACGAGGCCGAATGGAAGCGCTGGTGGGAGTCGACCAAGAAGATTTTAAAATCGAGCGGCTATTTTTCGGTGCCGGCGAAAAAAACCGAGCCGGTGCAATTGCGCGGCGAGAAGGTGGAGCGGTCCGACGAATTGATCGCGTTCTTCAACCAGGCGCGCCGGCCGAAAGAACAGTCGGCCGCGCTCGACCAGATCATCAAATTTCACCACGAGTTCAAGGAACCGGAGAAACAGCTTCAGCCGATCGTGGTCGCGATCGAAAACATGGCCGCGCGGAACCAGAAGATGCACCCGGAGGTGGCGTTCGAGTTCGTCATTGCCCGCGACGAACTGCTCGAGCATTTCCCGCAGCTCCACGTCACGCATGTCGGGCTGACCTTGCCCAAGCTGATCCAGGACGAGGAAAAGCGGCTGGCCCTGATTTTGCCGAAACTGCCGGCGGCGAAGGAAAAGCGGGTGCTGCTGGTGTTGCCCGAAGCGCTGGGGGAACGCTGGACCGAACGCGGCCTGCTTCTCATGCAGGCGAGCAATGCGCGGTTGATCGCGCAGATGGCAAAGATTTTCAGCGAGTCCGGGCATCATGCCGAGCTGCGCACCATGATCGACCGCAGTATTCGCGATCATTCGGCCACGAGCGAGATGCTGATTTGGCTAACGAATGAACGGGAGCGCTGGAACGAGCTGATCACGCCCGAGCTTTTCGGCGCGATCCTCTCCGCGATCGAGCGCGACCAGATCATTGCTTCGAGCCGGACCAGCCGGATGCATCGCGTCCTGGTGGACGATCGGCCGCTGCTCGGCGCGATCTTTGCCGACGCGGATATCAGTGAGGCCCGCGACGCGATCCGGCGGCTGCTCATTAGCCCGCTCTTCGACGAATTGACCAAGCGCTCGCTCCTCGCCCGCATCGTGAAAGTTCATCCGACGCTGGAGGCGATGATCAGTGGAGCGCAGCAGGACGACAAACCGGCGCCGCTGGTGGTTTCGTGGAGCAGCCTGCATCGGCGCAAGGAGGAGTACGAGGACCTGGTGAAGAAGAAGATTCCGGAAAACGTGAAGGAGATCGCGCTCGCCCGTTCCTACGGCGACTTGAGCGAGAACTTCGAATACAAGGCGGCCAAACAAATGCAGGCGGTGCTGGCCCGGCAGCGGGCCGAGCTCGAACGCGACCTGCAAAATTCCCGCGGCACCGCCTTTGAGAACCCCGATACCTCGCGGGTATCGATCGGCACGGTCGTGACCTTGCGCGATCCGAAATCGAAAAAGGAAGAAACCTATACCATTCTCGGGGCATGGGACGGCGACCCGGAGCGCCATATCATTTCCTACAAGACCGCAATCGGGCAGGCTCTGCTCGGACACACCCTGGGCGAGACGGTCACGCTCAACACCGATCACGGGTCGGCTGAGTTTTCGATCATTGCGATCGAAGCGGCGCCGCGCGACAAGACGCCGCCGGAACCGGGGTTGCCGGAAACGCTGAGCGAGCCGGCAGTGGCCGAGGTCGCGGCGGATTAATTTCAAGGAGCGGCGGTCTTAACTCCGCCGTTTTACCAGTTCGGCCGCCCTTTGCACTTGCCGAGACGGCAACGCTTTGCCGATGATCGCAACATGTCCGGTCGAATCAATCACGCGGCGGTCTGGATCCTCGTCGTCGTCCATCAACTGATCGGGTGGGGCTGGTATGCGTTGTTCGGTGAGAAGTGGCTCGACCTCCACGCCCGCATGATGACCGACATCGAACGCACGCATAACGTCGGCGCCTACGTCTTTGCCGTCTTCACCGCGATCGTGGTGAATTATGCCCTGGCGCGTCTGTTCGCCTGTCTCGAAGTGCAGGATGCGGTCAAAGGATTGAAAATCGCGCTGCTTTGCTGGTTTGCCTTTCTCTTCGTCGAACACGCGACCGTCGCGCTCTTCTCCGCCTTCGAAACCAATCCGTGGCCGCTCATCCTGATCGACATGGGACGCCCGTTGCTCGGTTTCGCCGTGAGCGGACTGGTGTTAGGCGGCTGGCGAAAAACCGCACCCGCTCCCGCGCCATAGTTGTTTGCCGTCAACTTTCAGCTCTCTCAACCCTCAACCCTCAACCTGCTGCATGGCCGATCCCATTCTCATCGCCAAAGCGGACAAGGACGACGTCGTTCTCCTTCCGAAAATGGCCAACCGTCACGGCCTGATCGCCGGCGCCACCGGCACCGGCAAAACGGTGACGTTGCAAACGCTGGCGGAAAACTTCAGCGCCCGCGGCGTGCCCGTTTTCATGGCGGACGTGAAAGGGGATCTGGCCGGGCTGAGCCAGCCCGGCGGCAATAATCCCAAGGTGCTGGATCGGGCGAAGGAACTGGGCCTGACCGATTTCAAAGGCGAAGCCTGCCCCGTGGTTTTCTGGGATGTTTTTGGCGAGCAGGGCCACCCCGTGCGCGCCACCGTCTCGGAGATGGGACCGCTCTTGTTAGGCCGATTGCTCGAGTTGAACGATACCCAGGAAGGCGTGCTCAACATGGTCTTCCGCGTCGCCGACGAGAACGGAATGCTGTTACTCGATTTGAAGGATTTGCGCGCGATGCTGCAATACGTCGCGGACAACGCCGACCAGTTCAAAACGCAATACGGCAACGTCTCGGCCGCCAGCGCCGGCGCCATTCAACGCAACCTGCTCGCGCTCGAGTCCCAGGGCGCCGATAAATTCTTCGGCGAACCGGCCCTGAATTTCGACGATCTCGTCCAGACGCAGGGCGGCAAAGGCGTCGTCAATATTCTCGCGGCCGACAAGCTGATGCAGAAATCCCCCAAGGTTTACGCCACTTTTTTGCTCTGGCTGTTGTCGGAACTGTTCGAGAACCTCCCGGAAATCGGCGACCCGGATAAACCGAAACTCGTTTTCTTTTTCGACGAAGCGCATCTGCTGTTCGCCGACATCGAGAAACCGGTGGAAGAAAAAATCGAACAAATGGTCCGGTTGATCCGATCGAAAGGCGTCGGCGTTTATTTCGTGAGCCAAAATCCGCTCGATATTCCGGACGTGGTCCTGGGACAGCTCGGCAATCGCGTCCAGCACGCCTTGCGCGCGTTCACGCCGCGCGACCAGAAAGCGGTTACGGCCGCGGCGCAGACTTTTCGGCCGAATCCGAAATTGAAGACGGAGGAGGTTCTGCAACAGCTCGCCGTCGGCGAAGCGCTCGTGTCGATGCTCGACGAAACCGGCAGTCCGCAGATTGTGCAGCGGGCGAAGATTGTTCCGCCTCGGAGCCAGGTCGGCGCGATCACGCCGGATCAGCGGAAACAAATTGTCAGTTCGTCTGTCCTCGCCGGGCATTACGAACAGGCGATCGATCGCGAATCGGCTTTTGAAAAATTGCAGGCGCGAGCAGGGGAGAAAGTCGCGGCGGCCGGGGCTCCGCCCGTGGTGGCTGCAGGCGGTCCGGCGCCCGCTCCGCCGGCTGGCGGTGGTGGCGGCCTGCTCGAGAAGGCACTCGGCACCGCCACGGGAATTTTTCAACCGACGATCGGCCCGCGCGGCGCGGTGCACGATTCCATGGCCACGTCGGTCGTGAAAAGCGTGGTGCGATCAGCCGGCACGCAGGTCGGCCGCGAAATTATCCGCGGTGTGCTCGGCGGGATTCTCGGCGGGGGACGGAGCCGCTTCTAATTAGAGAGATCCCGGCGCCAATCGAAAAAAATCGCCGGGCACGCTCAGGCACCCGGCGATTTCAAGAATTCCCGGCAGTCCTGGTTATTTCTTTGGGGCAGCGCTGGCGGCGGGCTTGGCGTCCTTCTTCTCTTCTTTCTTAGCGGCCTTTTCCGCCTTGGCCGGTTTCACTTCGACGTTGGTCGCCGTCATGGTGTAATGCACGGTGACTTTGTCGCCGGCTTTGACCTCGCCGCTCATCTTGGTGTTCGCATCCTTCGCGATCTCGAACTTCTCCTTGCCGCCCTTCATCACCGTGATCATGGAGTCGCTCACTTCGGTGACGTTGCCGGTCACCTGATAATCACTAACCCCTGCGGCAAACGCGCCGCTCCCGAGTGCCAATGCTGCAATCAAACTCAGTGTTGTGGTTTTCATGTGATCGATTAGACCGGATGGATCGCGATCTATTCAAGCTGTTTTGCGGCAACAGCTTCTGACATGTAGGGCTTTTACCGGGCCGATGCCGCGGGCGAGGGAGCGCTCGCCGGAGGCGTTTCGTTCTTGTGCGCGTCCGGCGTATTGCACTGGAGGGTCACGCTGGATCCGAGGCGGAGAGTGCCCATCGAAATCGAGGTTCCGGCGTTCCGCGCGATCGTCCACGTGTCCGATCCCGATTGCAGGGTGATCTCGGTCTTGGTCAGCCCGACCACTTTTCCCTTCAACTGCATGGATTGGCCGAACGCCGCCGTGCTGAGCAAGGCTGTGCCCGCCGTGATGAGGATGATGTTCTTCAGGTTCATGCGCCTATTCAACATCCTTTCCCGAACCGGACACAAGGTTTAACACCCCAGTTAGGGCTTGATTGCCACCCGCAAAGTCAGCGGCCAAACCACGCGACGGGCCTGGTCTGGATCGCCCCACGCCGCAGCCAGGCTGCTGGCGATCTGGTCGAGCGGGTCCCGGCCGCGAGCCGCCATGTATCGCTGCGTCGATGACCACGTCCGCAAATAACCAACCAGGTCGGCCATTTTCCATTCCGCGATCATTTCAAAGCCGGGCGCCGCCGCCTCGGTAAAAGGAAAGGGGATTTCTTCAAACTTCTCGATCGATGTGCGCTCCGGCGGCCAGTAGGGACCGACAATTTCATCGTAGTAACGATGACTGACCAGCTCGTCGATCGCCGGCGTGATGCGAAAAAATCGATAGGCCGAGGCCGCGAAAATGCCGCGCGGTTTCAGCACGCGTTGCACTTCGCTGTGAAACCGCTCAAGGTCGAACCAATGCAGCGCCTGCGCGACCATGATGACGTCAATCGAGTCGGCTGCCAGCCCGCTCGCTTCCGCGGATGCGACGCGATACTCAATATTTTCCCGCGCGTTGGCCTGGGCGATCTGTTTCTCGCTCGCATCCGTCGCGATTACGCGCTCGAAAACTTTCGCCAGCTCGACCGCGGCCTGGCCATTCCCCGTCGCGCAATCCCACGCCAGCCGTTTCGACGGCGCGATGCTCCCGAGATACTCGAACATCACCGCGGGATAACGCGGTCGGAACTTTGCGTACGCGTCCGCCTGGACCGAAAAATGATCTTTGAAACTCATCCCGGGTAACGCCGAGCTCACCGCCTCGGTTCCCGGTTTTACGATTTTCCCTTCCTCGCCCACAGCGCGAGCGTTAAGTCGCCGGCGGCTGCGGCATGGTCTTGACCCCGACCCGGGCGAGATATTCATCTGCCTGGAGCAGGTCGGTTCCGGCTCGCTCGATGATCTTGAGCAGGTTATCCATGGAAGAAACCTCCTCGAGCTGCTCGGTCAGGAACCATTGCAAAAAATTAACCGTGATGTGGTCGTTTTCCTTTCGGGCCAGGTCGACCAGGGCGTTGATTTGTTTGGTCACGTGCACCTCCTGGTCGAGCGAAAGCTTGATCGCGTCCCGCGGGGTGTTGAAGCTCGACTTCGGCGCGTCGATCGCGGGAATGGCGACATTGCCGCCGGCATCCACCACATATTTCATAAAGCGCAGGGCATGTCCTTTCTCTTCCTCGGCCTGGGCAAAAAAGTGCGTGGAAAGCTGCGGGAGGGCCTCGGCCGCGAAGTAGGCGCCGATGGCAAAATACTGCATGGAAGCGCTGAACTCGTAGCCGATTTGTTCGTTGATCGCGTTAATAACATTCTGGCTGGTGAGCATAGGCCAAGCTACCGCAGATCAAGCGGATGCAAACAGGCATTGCGCCGTGGAGCAATGCCAGAAAAGCCGGTCTCGGGCGCAGCGGCTGCTCTTATCCGGGCGATAGCCTGACGATCATGAGCAAAAAGACCCGAATCCTGGCAGTTGACGACGAACCGATCATTGGGGAGTCGATTGCCTACAACCTCGACGCTCCCCACCGCAAAATCTCGGTCGCGGCCAACGGGAAAGAGGCCTTGAGCCTGGCGGCCAAGCAGAAATTCGATGTCATCATCACCGATCATCGCATGCCGGAATCGGGCGGGCTGGAGCTGTGCAAAAAGCTTCGGCAAAAGAACTACCAGGGAAAGATCGTCGTGCTATCCGGTCATTTGTCGGCCGCGAATATCGGGGTCTACGAGCAGCTCGACATCGATGAAGTGATCAGCAAGCCCTGCATCATGGAAGAGTTGCGCGACGTCGTCGCCAACCTCGAGGAAGACATCGAGCTCGGATTGTAAGGCGCACGGATCGCTGCGGTCGTGCGCGAAGTGGGACGTCGCGTTGGGCTCCAATACAGCAAAACGCCCGGCGATATCTTTCGATATGCCGGGCGTTTCGTTCTGGCGACGTCCTACTGATTCACGAGCCTCCCGGCTCACTCAGTCGCTACCCTCGCGACCTTGACCGTCTACCCGGCGGCTGCCCCGCCGTCGTGTTCTCGCCCGACGGCGCGGCGTGCGCCGCGGTCGTGCTCGAGGAGGCGACTACAAAAAAAAAGCCCAGCACTTTGACTAGCAAAGTGCTGGGTTCTGGCGACGTCCTACTCTCGCACGACCTTTCGTCGCACTACCATCGGGGCTGCAGCGTTTCACTTCCGTGTTCGGAATGGGAACGGGTGGGGCCACTGCGCGATAATCACCAGAGGGACGAGGATTTTCGAATGGCGATTGTCGAGTTTCGATTTCTGCAATCGCCTGTCGTCTCCGCGTAGTCTCTGGCGACTACGTTTCAAATTGTGAAAGAACCATCTTCAAATCGACATGGGCCGATCGAAAACCGAAAATGTCACCGGTTCTCTGATATCTACATACAGGAAGGGAAAGTCGGGTTTAAGACTGAGTTTTGTTGTTTGAGATCTTTCATTTCCCATTACTGCCCCGAACGGATTCGGGGCAGCGTATTGGAAAAGTAAAAGATCAAGCCGAACGGGTTATTAGTATCACTTAGCTGCATACATTACTGCACTTACACCAGTGACCTATCAACGTGGTGGTCTACCACGACCCTTCAGGGAGATCTCATCTTGGGATAAGCTTGGCGCTTAGATGCTTTCAGCGCTTATCTTTTCCGAACATAGCTACCCAGCACTGCCGTTGACACGACAACTGGAACACCAGCGGTTCGTCATTCCCGGTCCTCTCGTACTAAGGAATGAACCCCTCAAATCTCCTGCGCCCACAGTGGATAAGGACCGAACTGTCTCGCGACGTTCTGAACCCAGCTCGCGTACCACTTTAACCGGCGAACAGCCGGACCCTTGGGACCTTCTCCAGCCCCAGGATGTGATGAGCCGACATCGAGGTGCCAAACCCTGCCGTCGATATGAGCTCTTGGGCAGGATCAGCCTGTTATCCCTAGCGTACCTTTTGTCCGTTGAGCGATGGCAATTCCACATTCAACCACCGGATCACTTGGACCTACTTTCGTACCTGCTCGACGTGTGTGTCTCACAGTTAAGCTGGCTTATATCCATATACTCGTCACCTGATTGCCAACCAGGTTGAGCCAACCTTCGTACTCCTCCGTTACTCTTTGGGAGGATACCGCCCCAGTAAAACTAGCCGGCTGCCAGTGTCCCTCTCCCGGTTAGCGGGCAGAGGTTAGTTATTCCAGTACCATAGGGTGGTGTTTCATTGGCGGCTCAACGACCCCCGAAAGGGCCGTTTCGAAGCCTCCCACTTACGCTAAGCAATGAAACCGAAACAACAGTAACAGCGTGTAGTAAAGGTGCATAGGGTCTTTCCGTCCTACTGCGGGTAGGCGGCATCTTCACCGCCACTACAACTTCGCTGAGCTCCTCGTTGAGACAGCGGTCAACTCGTTACACGATTCGTGCAGGTCGGAACTTACCCGACAAGGAATTTCGCTACCTTAGGACCGTTATAGTTACGGCCGACATTCACGGGGACTTGGGCTCGCAGCTTCGAGGCTTACGCCACTAACCGCTTACCGTAATCTTTCCGCATTGGTCACGTGTCACACCCTATACGTCGTCTTAACGACTTGGCAGAGTGCTGTGTTTTTGTTAAACAGTCGGTTGACCCATTTCACTGCGACCACCTTGCGGTGGCACCCCTTCTTCCGAAGTTACGGGGCTAGATTGCCGAGTTCCTTAACGAGGTTTCACTCACGCGCCTTGGCACATTTATGCCCACCCACCTGTGTCGGTTTACGGTACGGGCAACCGTGGGAACATCTGGTCGCTTTTCTTGATACCCATTTTAACAGATCCGGTTCAGCCGAGGCCTCCCCGTCCCCTTGCGGGACCGCCACTTTCAATCGGCGGCCTGTCTCCATCGATATGTCACAACCAAACTTAACCACAGCCGGTGCAGGAATATTAAGCCTGCTTTCCATCGTCTACGCCCTTCGGCCTCGACTTAGGTCCCGACTAACCCTGGGAGGACGAACCTTCCCCAGGAAACCTTGGGTTTACGGCGGACAGGAATTTAACCTGTCTTATCGCTACTCATGTCTGCATCCTCACTTCCGAACACTCCACCGTCGGTTCCCCTTCGGCTTCGATGCGTTCAGAACGCTCCCCTACCAATCTATCCTAACGAATTAGAATATCTTCCAGAGCTTCGGTATACCGCTTATCGCCAATCATTATCGGCGCGAGATCGCTCGATGAGTCAGCTATTACGCACTGTTTAAATGATGGCTGCCTCTAAGCCAACATCCTCACTGTCTAAGCAACCTCACATCCTTTCCACTGAACGGTATTTGGGCACCTTAGCTGCTGGTCTGGCATGTTTGCCTCTCGCGCGTGAAGCTTATCCCTCACGCACTGACTCCCGTGTTCCACCCTGCGGCATTCGGAGTTTGATTGAGTTCGGTACCCTGGTATGGGCCCTAGTTCATCCAGTGCTCTACCTCCGCAGGTCAGCACACGAGGCTAGCCCTCAAGCTATTTCGGGGAGAACCAGCTATCACCGGGTTTGATTAGTCTTTCGCTCCTACCCACAAGTCATCCCAGAAGTTTTCAACCTTCACGGGTTCGGTCCTTCAGTTGCGGTTAAGCAACCTTCAACCTGCTCATGGGTAGATCACCTCGGCTTCGGGTCTACTACCAGCGACTAAATTCGCCCATTTCGGACTCGCTTTCGCTTCGCCTCCATCGCAGAACGACTTAGGCTCGCCACTGATAGTAACTCGCAGACTCATTAAGCAAAAGGCACGCGGTCATCCGGCCGAAGCCGGACTTCCACACCTTGTAAGCACATCATTTCAGGTTCTATTTCACTCCGCTCGCAGCGGTTCTTTTCACCTTTCCCTCGCGGTACTGGTTCACTATCGGTCGCCAATTAGTATTTAGGCTTACGCCGTGGTCGGCGTGGATTCATACGAAGTTTCACGTGCATCGTATTACTCAGGAATTCCCTAGGCGTGCTCGGATTTTCGATTACGGGCCTGTCACCCTCTCTGGAGCGATTTTCCATTCGCTTCATCTAATCGTTGCACTGCCACGTCGGGCTCCTACAACCCCCATTGATAAATCAACGGGTTTAGCCTGTTCCGCTTTCGCTCGCCACTACTGACGGAATCTCTTTCGATTTCTGTTCCTCCGGTTACTGAGATGTTTCACTTCACCGGGTGTCGCGATGTTCCTGCTATGTATTCACAGGAACTCGAACGAATATTACTTCGTTCAGGTTATCCCATTCGGAAATCTACGGGTCAAAGCGTGTTTGCCGCTCTCCGTAGCTTATCGCAGCTTACCACGTCCTTCATCGCCTATTGGCACCAAGGCATCCATGATGCGCTCTTTGTAGCTTGATCAATCTGTTCCGATCCAGCCTCGCGGCCAGATCAGAGATTCTTTTTGATAACTGAAACTCTCTGACCGTCTTGCGACGATCTCTTGATTTCAGACTCAGCTCTTAAAGTTGTACTTTCTTACTACCCTGTATGTAGATGTCAAAGAACCGGCTTTCTCCGCACTTTCCGGGCAACAAAAAACCCAACTTCGTTGCCGACTCCTCCCTCGGGGGCGGGATTTAAGTCGGGACAAAATTGAGTGCCAATTTGCAGTCCCAAAATGTGCGAGAACAAACTCCGTCCACGTTGCCGTTTCGGGAATCCCGCGCTCAGCGGGACGGTTAGATTACAGCAGGTTCGCCACCCGTCAACCGGCCGCAAAGAAAATTTTCAGAAATTTTTGCAGGGGATCTCATTGACCCCAATTCGCCCGCGTCGGCATGTGCTCACACCTTCCCCGCTCCCAGGGATCGGCACAATCAAAACGGCCGGCATTCACCCCAGAAGCGAACGTTTTTCGCCATGCCGAAGGAAAAGAAACAGCGACCGCCCCAGCACCAAGCGCGGCAGCCCGGGCGCCAGTATAAAATGACCCCACCGCCGCGAAGCGATGACCCGGCACATCGCGGCAGTGGGAAGCTCACGGGCAAGGTTGCGATTATCACCGGCGGCGACAGCGGGATCGGCCGGGCCGTGGCCGTCGCTTTTGCCAAAGAAGGCGCCGATGTTTGCGTCGTCTATCTGGAAGAGCATAAGGATGCGCAGGAAAGCGAACACCTGGTCGAACAGCAGGGCCGAAAGTGTCTGCTCATCGACGGCGATGTGGGCGACGAGAAATTTTGCCGGGCCGCCGTTCGACAGACCGTCAGCGAATTCGGCCGGCTCGACATCGTGGTCAACAACGCGGCCGAGCAGCATCCGCAGGACTCGATCGAGAAGATCACCGAGAAACAACTCGAGCGAACGTTTCGGACCAACATCTTCTCGTTTTTCTTTATGGTGAAAGCGGCGCTGAAACATCTGCGCAAAGGCAGCGCCATCATCAACACCGCCTCCGTCACCCATTATAAAGGGAGCGATCACCTGCTCGATTACTCCGCCACCAAAGGCGCGATTGTCGCTTTCACCCGCTCGCTTTCGCAGGCCCTGGTGGACAAGGGCATTCGCGTCAACGCGGTCGCGCCGGGACCGATCTGGACACCGTTAATTCCGTCGACCTTCCCGAAGGAGGAAGTCGCCACCTTCGGTTCCGATGTTCCGTTAGGCCGGGCCGGCCAGCCGGAGGAAGTCGCTCCGAGCTACGTTTTCCTCGCGTGCGATGATTCATCTTACATGACAGGCCAGGTGCTGCATCCCAATGGTGGAACCATCGTCAATGGTTGATGCATTGAGATTTGGAATTTGGAACTTTAGCGAAGCGACGGCGTGATCTAGCGTGCGAGGATGCAACGCACTGACGGCCGCGCCGGCGATCAAGTTCGCCCGGTGCATTTCGAGCTGAACATCGCGCCGCACGCTACCGGCTCGGTTTTGATTTCGTTAGGCAAGACCAGGGTCATTTGCGGAGTGACGATTGAAGAGATCGTGCCGCGGTGGATGAAGGAGCAGGGGGTGACCGGCGGCTGGCTGACGGCGGAGTATTCGATGCTGCCGTATTCGACCAATACGCGCAAACCGCGTGACATTACGAAGGGGCGGTTGGATGGGCGGAGCAACGAGATCCAGCGATTGATCGGCCGCGCTCTGCGCGCGGTGGTCGACCTCGAAAAACTCGGGCCGCGCACGATGTGGATCGATTGCGACGTGCTGCAGGCCGACGGCGGGACGCGGACGGCGGCGATCACCGGGGCGAGCCTGGCCGTGGCCATCGCGTGCCGCAAACTGGCGAAGGATAAAAAGGTGGCGGAACCGCCGATTCGCAAACTGGTCGCGGCCGTGAGCGCGGGCGTGCTCGACGGGACCACGGTGATCGATTTGAATTACGAAGAAGACAAGGCGGTGACGGTCGATCTCAACCTGGTCGGGACGGAGGACGACGAGTTTGTCGAGGTGCAGGGCGCGGGCGAAGAAGCGACATTTTCCCAGGCCGAGCTCGACCAGATGCTCTTGTTAGGCCGGAAAGGCATTGCCGATTTGATCGCGGCGCAGCGCGCCGTGTTGGCGCGCATCATGGTTTCGCCGCCGAGCTAATGGAGGGACGGGCTCCGTTCCGTCCCCATTCAAGTTTGGGACGACACAGAGGTCGTCCCTCCAAGTGAAGCGAGCGGTGGCCCGGACTCCCTAACGAATCACGCCGATGGCGTGGTTTTGCTCGGCCATGGAATGGGCCGAGGTGAGGCCGGGAATGACGGCGGCGAGAGGCGCGTTCACGATCGTGACCTGGGCGCCCCGGCCGACGATGCTGTAGAGATTGATCACGTCACGCGAGCGCATCCGGATGCAACCGTAGCTGGCGGGCCGGCCGATGTTTCGTTCCTCCGGCGTACCGTGAATATAAATGTCGCGGCCAAACGCGTTTCGATTCTGGGCTTCGCGTCCGCGCAACCAGATGATGCGCGTAACGATCGGATCCCGGCCCGGCGCATCCACATCGATGACTTCCCCGGTGCGACGGCGATCCTTGAACACGGCCCCAAGGGGCGCGCCGTCGCCGATTTTGTCCGCCACTTCCAGATTGCCCAGCGGCGTGCCGTAACTTCCGGGCCGATCGCTCAGCCCGAACTTCGAAGTCGAGACCGGGTACATGGCGATGAGATTGCCTTTATCGAGCAACGCCATCTTTTGGTCGCGCGCGCTGATGACAATGTGATGTTCCATGTCCGGCGCGGCGCAGGACGAGAAGAGTGCGACGAGGCCGAGCAGGATCGCCTGGAGGGACACGCGCTGTCGCCTCCCCAATTGCTGTCGCCCTCCGTCCAATGTGCCCTTCATCTTGAAAATCGGAAGAATTCTTCCGCAGTCGCTGTGGTCGCGCCAGCGATTTTTTCAAGGGTGACGCCGCGCGCGCGCGCGATCTCCTCCGCCACCAGCCGGGTGTGGGCGGGCTCGGCCCGTTTCCCGCGGAACGGCACCGGCGCCAGGAACGGGCAATCGGTCTCGACCATGAACTGATCGAGCGGCAACCGGGCCGCGACGTCGCGCACCTCCTTGCCGTTCTTGAAGGTGACGATGCCGGTAAAGGAAACGAGGTGGCCTAACGAAATCACTTCCTCGGCCTGCGCAAACGAACCGCCGAAACAATGAAAAACGCCGCGAACCTTCCCGGCATACGGCCGGAGGATTTCGAGTGTGTCGTCCCAAGCGTCCCGCTGATGAATAACGACGTTGAGTCCGAGCTCGACCGCGAGATCGAGTTGTTCCTCAAACAGGTCGGCCTGCTTCGATTTGTAGGCGCCGTCCTCGATCGCCGCTTCCATCTGTTCCTCGGTCGTGCTCTGCAGCGCGTTGAATACCTGCACGCTTTTGCGTTTCTCCGTTTCCCGGCCCGGCAACCGGTGATAATCGAGGCCGGTTTCGCCCAGCCCGACCACGCGCGGACTTTTCGCCAGTTCGCGCAAAGGCGCAATGATGTCGTCCGGCGCTTCGTTAACCGAAGTCGGATGAACCCCAATGACCGCGAACACGGCGGGATATTTCTCGGCCAGCTCAACCGCGCGCCGGCTGCTCTCGATCGACGTCCCGATGGTGATGATGCGCGTTACGCCCGCTTCGTTCGCGCGCCGCAACATCTCGTCGAAGTCGGGAACGAAATCCGGATAATCCAGATGCGCGTGGGTTTCGATCAACATCACAACTTCTCGGCTTCGTGGCGCCGGATGTCTTCGAGCAAGGCGGCGTAACGCGGGTCATTTCGCAAGGGATCCAGTGAGGAATCGCTTCGGATCCACAGGCCCCATTCCGGACCGCCGGTTTGCAAACCGCGTTGAAGTAATTCGAAAGCCTTGTCGAGTTCTCCCAATTGGGCATAACCGCAGGCCGCGTTGTATTGCGTCGGCGGGTTATTCGGCTCCAGGGCCAGGGCGCGCGCGATCCATTCCCGGGCGCGGTCGAACTCGCCCAGTTCAATCAGGCAGGGAGCTCCCAGTTCCGCGGCCTTGCCGTCGTCCGGATGGAGGATCAACTGCCGTTCCGCCAGCTTCACCCCTTTGATCGAAGCTTTCCGGACATCGTCCGGCCGGCCTAACGACCGATAGAGCTGGGGCAACAGACAGACCGACGAATAATCATTTTCCTTCGCTTCGGACGCGTGTTCGAGCCATTTCGCGGCGTCTCCGAGTTTTCCCTGGAAGATGCACGACCGGGCATAGAACCAGTAGGCTTCGTAGGAGTTCGGATCGAGACTGATGGCCTTCTCGAACTCAGCCGCCGCTTCGTCATAACGCTTGAGCACGGCCAGCGCGGCTCCGCGCGACGCATGCGCCTCGGCCAATCCCGGTTCCAGCGCGAGCGCGCGGTCGGCCATGCTCAGAATACGGTCCGGTTCGACCCGTTCATTCGTCGACCTGAGATAAAGAAACGAATCGCAATCGGCGATTCCGGCGTAGGCCCGCGCGTAATTGCGGTCCAATTCCGTCGCCTTGGTAAACATTTCGCGCGCTCTCCGATAACCGGAGATCGATCCGCGCCGCAGCAGCTCGCGTCCTTTCAGATAGTAGTTGTAGGCTTCGACGCTTTCGGTCGGTGCTTGCGTGATGGACTTCCTTTCCAATGGGAGAAGCTGGACTTTCAATTGTTCGACGATGGCGTGGGTGATTTCATCCTGGATGGCGAAGATGTCGGTCAGTTCGCGATCGTAGCGTTCTCCCCAGATATGACCGCCGGTCGCGGTGTCGATCAACTGGCCGGTCACGCGCACGCGCGCGCCCGCCTTGCGCACGCTTCCTTCAACCACATAACGAACCTTCAGGTCTCGTCCGACTTGTTGCACGTTGGCGGCTTTCCCCTTGTAAACGAATGCGCTGTTTCTCGCCGCGACGTAGAGCCCCGAAACCTTCGACAAATCGGTAATGATATCTTCGGTGATACCGTCGCTGAAATACTCCTGCTCCGGGTCCTGGCTCATGTTGGTGAACGGCAGGACCGCGATCGACGGCCGATCGTCTCTCATCTCGCCTGGCCCCGTGGTGTCGACCTCATCCAACTCAATATCGAACACGCGAACCGGTGTCTCAATGTTCTTCAGCTGCTGTTCACCGCGATCCTTGAACGTCAGCAACAGGCGATGGCCGACCTGGTCGCAAACGGATTGGGAAACACAAATGCCGCCCGGTTCGGCAATGCCTTCGAGCCGCGCCGCCACGTTCACGCCGTCGCCATAAATGTCGGGCCCTTCGACGATCACGTCGCCGAGATTAATGCCGATCCGGTAACGAATCGGGCCGCCCGGTTTCATCGCGCGCTGCCATTCCGCCGCGCAGGCCACCGCATTCACCACGCTGGGAAATTCCGCGAGAATTCCGTCGCCGGTCACCTTGAAAATTCGGCCGCGATGTTCTGCGATCTTCGCATCGATGAGTTCGCTGCGGAGTTTCTTCAACCGCGCGAGCGTGCCGGCTTCATCGGCGCCCATGAGCCGGGTGAAACCGACCACATCGGCGGCGAGGATCGCGCTGAGGCGGCGTTCCAGCATGGCAAAAACTAACGTAAGCTCTGCCCGTTGCACTGGATAACTTCTTCGGCGAAAGCGTTGCATGGCTGCCTTCGGAGCGCCCGACTTCTTCCGGCTCGATGATTTGCTGACGGCTGACGAACGCGCGCTGCGCGAGCGCGTCCGAAACTTCGTCAGCGAAGAATTCCTGCCGGTCGTAGTGCAACATCACCGCGCCGGAACAATGCCGCTCGAGCTGGCGCCGAGGCTCGGCCAGCTTGGTGCGTTCGGGCCGACGATCCAGGGTTATGGCTGTCGCGGCTGGGGAAGTGTCGCGGCCGGATTGATCATGCAGGAACTCGAGCGCGGCGACAGCGGACTGCGCACCTTCGCGTCCGTCCAGGGGTCGCTCGCGATGATGGCGATCGACTTGTTCGGATCGGAAGAACAGAAGAATCGGTGGCTGCCGGCAATGGCGCGCGGGCAAAAACTCGGCGCGTTTGCCTTGACCGAACCCGGGCACGGATCGAATCCAGCCGGTCTGCAATGCCGCGCCCGCCTAACGAATGGCAGCTGCGTTATCAATGGTGCAAAGAAGTGGATCGGGAATGCGACCGTCGCCGATGTGACGGTGGTCTGGGCCAAAGTCGATGGCGATGATCAGCAGGCAATTCGCGGATTCCTCGTCGAGAAAGAGACGCCCGGTTTCCATCCATCGCTGATCGAAGGAAAGCTTTCATTGCGCGTCGGACTTACCGCGCAGATTGAATTCAAGAATTGCGAAGTGTCGCGCGATGCACTGCTGCCCGGGAGCAAGGGGTTGCGTTCGGCCCTGGAGTGCCTCAACCACGCGCGTTTCGGCATCGCCTGGGGGGCGATCGGCGCGGCCATGGCGTGCTACGACGAAGCGAGACAATACGCCGCGCAACGAATCCAATTCGGCAAGCCGATCGCCAGTTTCCAGCTGGTGCAGGCGAAGCTCGCGCAGATGTTAGGCGAAATCACCAAGGCGCAGTTGCTCGCGCTTCGTCTCGCGCAAATGAAAGACGCCGGCACAGCCAGGCATTACCACATTTCAATGGCGAAACTGAACAACGTCGCCATGGCGATCGAAGTGGCGCGCACCGCCCGCGACATTCTCGGCGCCGAAGGCATTCTCGATTCCCGCGCCTGCATGCGGCACATGCTGAACTTGGAAAGCGTCAAGACCTACGAAGGGACCGAGGACGTGCATCGGTTGATCATTGGGCAGGAGATCACCGGCATCAATGCCTTTGGGGCGTGAAGACCACTTGTTAAACCGTTAAAGCGGTAAGCGATAAAACGTTGGAGCGCGGCGCTTCCGTGGTAACGATTTAACGTTTTAACGCCGTCACGCGCCGAAGCTGCCTTACCATTCCACGATGGTGCTGGCCCAGGTCAGGCCCCCGCCGAACACGACCATCAAAACGTAATCGCCATGCTTGATGCGGCCGGAGCGGTTCGCTTCGTCCAGGGCCATCGCCACCGCCGCGGCCGAAGTATTCCCGTACTTGTCCAAGTTCACGAAGAAACGTTCGAGCGGGATATTCAGGCGATCGGCGATGCCTTCGATGATGCGGAGATTGGCCTGGTGCGGAATGACGCAGGCAATGTCGTCGGTCGTTAGGCCAGCCTGTTCCAGGGCCTTTTTCGATGCGCTCAGCATCGACGTCACCGCCTGCTTGTAAACGTCCTTCCCGATCATATGGATCGTGGCCAGGTTCATGTGCGCGTTATCGCGCGTGATCGGGGTGTTCGAGCCACCGCCCGGCATGTAGAGAATGTCGGTGTAATTACCGTCGCTCCCGATGTGGGTGCTGATGACGCCATGGGCGCGGCCGCGATGCTGAAGGACGGCGGCGCCGGCGCCGTCGCCGAAAAGCACGCAGGTATTGCGATCGGTCCAGTTTGTGATCGAGGTCAGTTTTTCCGCGCCGATCACGAGCACGGTGTCGTGCGTGCCCGAGGTGATGAATTGCTGGCCAATCTCGATCCCGAACAAAAATCCGGCGCAGGCCGCGGAAATATCGAGGCAGGCCGCGTTCTTCGCCCCGATTTTCTTTTGCACAAAACAGGCGGTAGCCGGAAAGAGCATGTCCGGCGTAGCGGTTGCCACCAAAATCAAATCCACGTCTTTCGGCTCGACCCTGGCCTGTTCGAGCGCCTGCAGCGCGGCCCGGGCCGCCATGTCGCTGGTTTTTTCATCCTTGGCTGCGATCCGGCGCTCCTTGATCCCGGTGCGGGTGGTGATCCATTCGTCCGAGGTATCGACAATCCTGGACAAGTCCTCGTTCGTTAGGCGTTTTTCCGGCGCATAGCTGCCGGTGCCGACGATGGAAACGGTGCGCTGGGTCCTAGCTGAGCGCGGGCTCGAGCGGGGCTGCTTTTTCATGGTAACGACGCATTTCCTCAACGATGTGCGGATTGATCTGTTGCTCGATCGATTCGGCCGCGACGCGAATGGCGTTCTTGATCGCGAGTGCGGTGCTCGCGCCGTGCGCGATAATGCAAATTCCGTTGACCCCGAGCAGCGGGCTTCCGCCGTATTCCTCGTAATTCGTCTTGTCCTTGATCTCGAGGAAAGCGTTCTTGGCCAGGTAGGCGCCGATCTTGCGCTTGGGCGACCGCATCAGCTCGTGTTTCAGCCAGCTGAAAATCGCGACCGCGATCGACTCGCATGTTTTCAGGATGACGTTGCCGACAAACCCATCGCACACCACCACCTCGACCGGATCTTCGAACAAATGCCGGCCCTCGATGTTCCCGACGAAGTTGAGCGAGCTCGCCTTGAGCAACTTGAAAACTTCCTTGGTTTTCTCGGTCCCCTTGACGTCTTCTTCGCCTAACGAGATCAGGCCGACCGTCGGGTTTTTATAATGCAGGACGTGGCTGGAATAGACCGAGCCCATGATGGCGTATTGCAGCAAATGTTCGGGGCGGGCATCGATGTTGGCGCCGGCGTCGCACAACACGAACACGTTCGTCTCCGTCGGCAAAACCGCCGCGATCCCGGGCCGGTCGATCCCTTCCAGCGTCCGCAGCTTGATCGTGCTGGCGGCGACGGCAGCGCCGGTGTGTCCCGCGCTCACCACCGCCTCGGCGTCTCCGTGTTTGACCAGGTCGACTGCGCGACTGATCGACGAATCTTTTTTTCGGCGCACCGCCGACCACGCCTTGTCGCTCATGTCGACCACCTGGGTCGAATGCACAATCTCGATCCGGCCATCGCTGTAGCCCGCTTTTTTCAGCTCGGCTTCGATCTGCGGCGTATCGCCGACCAGGAACAGCTTGGTGATGTGGGAATATTCCTTCAGCGCCATAACGGCGCCGGGAACAAGGTGAGCCGGACCGAAATCGCCGCCCATCGCATCCAAGGCGATCTTCACAGGGCAAACTGTGCGGAGTTTGGCCCCGCAATGCAAAACGAAAGTTTGCCGAACAAAGGGCTACGCGCCGCTAACGGTCAGGACCTGCCGACCGCGATAGTAGCCGCACGAGGCGCAGGCCGTGTGCGAGCGAACGGTGCTGCCGCACTGCGGGCACTTGTTCAACTTCGGCGCATGCCAGGCATTGGCCGCCTTGCGAGTGCGCAGGCGCATCTTGGAGGTTTTTCGCTTCGGGACGCCCATGGTAAGGCGGGTATGAAAGCACGGTTTGGCCGAAAGGCAAACCGGCGACTGGCGTCAAACCGTTAAAATGTTGAACCGTTAAAACGTTAAATCGGCGGGCGGACCTTTTCCGGTTCAACGATTTAACGCTTCAACGATTCAACCTTTCCTGAGCTTCAGCTTGTCCAGCGCGCCCCAATCGTGCTCGCGCTTGGCTGCGCGTTGCTTCTTTTCGAACTCTCCCATTTCCTGCGGCCGGGCGCCTTTGCATTGACGATCGCCCGCGGCATCGCAGTGCGGATGCGCCGGCAAATTGAGCAGCACATCTTCACGGATCATCGGGGTGAGATCGACCGTCTCCGGCCCGTGCAATTCCCGCATGACCGCGAACGCCGGCACCGTCACGTCGTAGACAAATTTTTCGAGGCACGCGACGCATTGCAGCTCCATCGGCTGGACCAGTGATCCGTTAGCCCAGAGCGAATGGCCGGAAATGCCGACGTCGAGATTGTAACGCAGAGGCCCGGCGCACTTGATCCCTTCCTTTTCAAGATCCGGGATGGGGCAATTCTCTTCGCCCTCCAAATGGAGACCTTCGGCGGGAATTTGTTTCAAGTGAATTTTCATCGCGAAAAAGCGACTGCGGGAGAATGACGAATGACGAATGACGAATGAAGAAGACAATGACGAATGACGAATGATGAATGACGAAGGAAATCCGAACATTCCAATGACGAAGCGCCATTGGCCATCAACAGTTCGAGCTTCGTCATTCCTTCGTCATTCGTCATTAGCGCGCGTCATTTCCTCATTTTCCGCGCGAGCCCTTTCGCGACAGCCGCCGGTACAAATTTCGTGACGTCCCCGCCGAGGCGCGCGATCTCTTTCACGATCCGCGAGCTCAAGTAGGTGTAGTCCTCCTTTGGCATGAGAAAGATCGTTTCCACGGCCGCTTCCAGTTTGCGATTCATCAGCGCCATCTGGAATTCGAATTCGAAATCGGAGATGGCGCGCAGTCCGCGAATGACTGCGGTCGCGCCTTCTTTCCGGGCAAAATCGACCAGCAAACCTTCGAAATGCGAAACCCGCACGTTGGCGTCGCCGCCCAGGGCCTCGCGCAGCAAAGTGAGCCGCTCTTCCAAATCGAACAACGGGCTCTTCTCATCGTTGTGCGCGACCGCGACGACGACCTCGTCGAAAAGTTTCCGGGCCCGCTCGATCACATCGAGATGGCCGTTGGTGACCGGGTCGAAGCTGCCTGGATAGATCGCCCGCCGCATGACGGCCGAACTTCAGACAGCAAACCTGAAACATCAAATGCGAGCGCGATGGGTTTTTCGTGCTGATCGGGTGCACCTCCAGCCTTCCTTCGAAAACAGGCGAGCGCTCAGCGCTGCGTCGGACGCGATCGAATGCTTCGAGTCCCCATCGGTGACGACAGAATGGTGATGCAATCGTGCGCTCGCCATCGTCATCGACGTAACGTTCTGCCGTCCCATCCGGGACTTGAGAGCGCCGAGAGCGCATTTTTTCCCAGCGTTAAAACGCCGGGCTATTTTCGCGGCCGAGTCAGGCGCAGTCTTTGCGACCGATTTGCCGTGGGCGCGCGATAGCGGAAGATATCGCCTCGCGATGCCCGACGCCCCATTTTACCGCGCCATTGCGGTTGCGAGCACGTTTTCGCCCCGGTTCCGCCAGGTCCTGGCGGAGGCGAAACGCGTGCGCGACCGTTTCGGATCGGAGTTGCGCCTGATTTACGTCGGCCAGCAGACGGAGGAGACCTCGACCAAGTTTCGCGAAGTGCTGGGCGCGCTGTCGCTGCCGCTCGACTCGACGATTTATTACGAGCAGGGTGACGTGGCCGAAAGCATCCTGCGGTCAATCAATCGCAACAAACTCGAGATGATCGTGGCCGGTGCGCTGGAGAAAGAGGTCGTGCTCCATCAATTTCTCGGCAACGTCGCGCGCCGGCTCGTGCGCGAAGCGCCCTGCTCGGTCATCCTGTTCACGCATCCGGAAACGGAACCGAAACCATTTCGCAAAATCGTTTTCGTCGCGGTCGAGTATTCCGATCACACCCTTGAGGCTCTTCGCCGAATGCTCGCTCTGGCCGCGGCCGAAAACTCCGCGCGCGTTTACGTCATTCGTGTCATCACCACGTTTGATGAAGCGCGGGCCAAGGCGGCCGAAGCGGCGGTGACGGGCGATCCTGAAATCGAGCTGGAGAAATTTGTTTTGTCCGCCGGTCACACCGACGTGCCGATCGAGGCGCGCTGCATTCGCGGCAATACCGGATTTGCCGTGGCCGATTTCGTGCAGGCCGTCGGCGCGAATCTCCTGGTCGTGCCCGATCCGCCCGCGACCGGACCGGAGTTGCCGGCCAATCTCGGTTGGCTCATCGACGTGATCCCGTGCAACCTTTGGGTCGTTCGTTAGGGCGATCAAGGAGCGGGGGTTTGGCCGACCGTCGATTACCTGACCGGCGCTTGGAAAGCGCCGCTCCTTGAGGCACATCTGATTGCCGTATCTCATGGACGCTCCCACCTTCCACGCCTTCGGCCCGGAACATCTCATCGTCATCGGTCTCACCATCGTGCTGCCGATTTTCCTGGCGCTGGCGGTGCATCGGACCAAGTCGCAGCACCTGCATCGCTCCATCTGCCTGGCCATTTCGGCGCTCCTGCTGATCAATTATGTGGCCTACCTGATCGTGGCGCGCCGGTTAGGCCAGACCGCGTGGTATACCGGGTTGCCGATGCAGCTCTGCGACTGGGCCATGGCGGTGATTATCGTGGCGTTATGGACCGGGAGCCGGCGCTGGCTCGAGATCGCCTATTTCTGGGGGATCGGCGGTACGCTCCAGGCCATCATCACCCCGAATCTGCGCTACGGCTTTCCCGATTTGCGATTCATCAGCTTTTTCGTGGCGCACAGCGGCATCGTCATCGGAATCGTTTTTCTCATGCTGGTTTACGGGTTTCGGCCAACGCCACGCGGCATTTTGCGCACGTTCGCGTGGACCGAAGTTTATTTCGTCGTCGCGTTCACGACCGACCTGCTCACCGGCTTGAATTACGGCTTCCTGCTGCACAAGCCGGAAGCGGCGTCGCTGTTGAGCCTTTTATCCGACTGGCGACCCCTTTACCTGCTCCAGTTTCACCTGCTGGCCTGGGTGTTCTTTTGTCTGCTTTATTCGCCGTTCGCGATTGTTGATTTGATTCGCCGGAAATCCGGACAATGACCACGGATGACACGGATTTCTCGGATGGGAGAAATGACAAACGGTCTGAATATCCGTGATATCCGTGTCATCCGTGGTTAGTTTTTGGTCGCTTGAAAATCAAACCATTAAAGGTCGGCCGGCTCACCATCGGCGGAACCCGGCCGGTATTCATTCTCGGGCCGTGCGTGATCGAATCGGAAAAGTTCGTGTGGCGGATGGCGCGCCGGATCAAATCCGTCGCGGGGGATGCGGGCGTCGATTTCATTTTCAAAGCCTCTTATAATAAGGCGAACCGGACATCGGTCCGCTCGTTCCGCGGGCTTGATGTCACGAAAGGCTGCCAAATCCTGGGCGCGATTCGCGAGGAACTGAGCATTCCGGTGGTGACGGACATCCATTCTCCGCGGGACGCCGAGATCGCGGCCGACTACGTAGACATGCTGCAAATTCCGGCGTTTCTCTGCCGGCAAACGGATTTGCTTGCGGCCGCCGCGGCAACGGGCCGCCCGATCAACGTGAAGAAGGGGCAGTTCCTCGCGCCATGGGACGTGAAGAATATCGCGGAAAAGTTGAAAGCCTTCGGCAACGATCGGTTTTGTTTCACCGAACGCGGGTCGAGTTTCGGCTACAACAATCTGGTGGCGGACATGCGATCGCTTTTCTGGATTCGCGAACAGGGTTACGCGGCAATCTTTGACGCGACCCATTCGGTGCAAAGGCCGGGCGGGGGCGGGGACGTCACGGCGGGCGATGCCGTGCTCGCGCCGGTGCTGGCGCGCGCGGCGGTCGCGGCCGGGTGCGACGGCGTGTTCATGGAAGTGCACGAAAATCCGGCGCGGGCGTTGTCGGATGCGGCGGTGCAGATCCCGCTAAAGAATTTGCCGAAGATTTTGCGCGTGTTAAAAGCAGTCCATGTCGCCGTGTCGTCGTCGACGCGTCGCTGAATTGCGCGCGCTCGTCTCTTTGCTATCGCTCGTTGGCCTGCTGATTTCCGGGGCGGGCGAGGTGGCGTGGGCGGACAAGAACAAGCCGCCGAAGCCGAAGAAAAAGAAGAAAGATCGGGCCGCGGCCACGGCTACGCCCTCGCCCGGCGAACAAAACCTGACCAATATCCCGCTGCCGGTCGGACACGAAGCGAAAGGACTGGTGCTGCCGGATTTCGATTTGAACGGAAAACTGGTGGGGCGTTTTGAAGCGGGCACGGCCAAGCGCATCGATGAAGAGCACATCACCTTTGAAGACCTGAAAATCACGACGTTTACGCCCGAGAACCAGGTCGATCTGCAGGTGGCGATGCGGTTGTCGATTTTCAACCTGAAGACGAGGGTGCTGAGCTCGAAGACGCGCACGGCGATCAAGCGGGCCGATTTCAACATTGAAGGGGACACGGTCGAGTTCGACACGGCCACGCGCACGGGGAAGCTGAACGGCAACGTCAAAATGGTGATCAATGGCAAGTCGCACCTGTTGCAAAAGCCGGACCAGAGCCCGCCCCCGGAATTTTCTCCCGCCAAATGAAACCGCGAATTTGCCTAACGAACATGGCGGCGCTGCTTGCGGCCGGGACGCTGTGGGCCGCGCCGGGCGAGTCGCCGGCGCCGGCCAAGCCGGCCTCGAAGAAGCCATCGGGGGCGAAGGCGGAAAAATCGCAAGGCGCGAAGCCGGAAAAGTCGGCCTCACCCATGAACAATTTGTTTGGCACGGATAACGACACGGGCGAGCCGATCACGACCGAGATTTATTCCGACCAGGCATTTTTCGATTCGGCCAAAAGCGTGGGCGTTTTCACCGGGCACGTGAAGGTGACGGATCCGCGGTTCAATTTGCAGTCGGACAAGCTGACGGTTTACATCACGAAAGGGGAGGACCAGGGGCTGGAGCGCGCCATTGCCGAGGGCAACGTGGCGATGGTGCGAGACCGGCCGGATCCGAACGGCGGGCCGCCGACGCGCGCGGCCGGGCGTTCGGAGAAGGCGGTTTACACGGCCAAGACGGGCGACGTGGAATTGACCGGGGCGCCGCGGGTGCAGCAGGGTTTGAACACGCACATTGCCACCAGCCCGGATACGGTGATGGTAATTAACCAGAACGGGCAGTTAACTACGCATGGGCCGAGCCGAACCGATATTCGGCAGGAACCGAAGAACGACGAGGACGAACAGGCCAACAAGGATGGGACGGACAAGGATGGCGCGAACAAGGACGGTAAAAAAGAGGGTGGCGGCAAAGGCAAAAAGAAGGAGGGCGCCAGCGCGTCGCCCAAACCGAGCGCGAGCGCTGTGAAAGCCCATGGTTAGCAACACGGCGCCGACGATTGCGCCCCCGGTCGAGACCGCACCGCCGGCCGAGCCGGCCAACGTGCTTTCAGCGCAGCAGCTGGTGAAGGTGTACGGCGGGCGCGCGGTGGTGAATGGCGTCGACCTGAAAGTGAACGCGGGTGAGATCGTGGGGCTGCTCGGCCCGAACGGCGCGGGCAAGACCACGAGTTTTTACATGATTGTCGGGCTCGTTAGGCCAAATGGCGGCACGGTCATGTTTTCCGGGACGGACGTAACCAACTACCCGATGTACAAGCGGGCCCGGCTCGGCATGGGTTACCTCCCGCAGGAGGAATCGATCTTCCGCAAGATGACGGTCGAGCAAAACATCCTCGCGATTCTCGAGACGCTGCCCCTGAGCAAGGCCGAGCGGAAAAACCGGTGCGAACAACTGCTCCACCAGTTCGGGATCGAGCGCATCGCCAAGAACCAGGCGCTGACCTTGAGCGGCGGCGAAAAGCGGCGCCTGACCATTGCCCGTTCGTTAGTCACGAAACCGAAGTTGCTCATGCTGGACGAGCCTTTTAGCGGGGTCGACCCGATCGCGGTTTACGATGTCCAGCAAATCATCGTCAACCTCGGCAAGTCCGGCCTGGCCATCATGATCACCGACCACAACGTGCGCGAGACGTTGTCGATCGTGAATCGCGCCTACCTGATCTTCGAAGGCCGGGTCGAGAGCGAAGGTACAAGCGATTTCCTGATTAACGACCCGATCAGCCGGCAGTTGTACCTGGGCGAGCGGTTTAAGATGTGACGCGATTCGCGTTTTACGCGAATCGCGAATGTCATTTATGATCTCTTTTCCCAGCGCCAGACGACGCGGCCTTCATCGAGCGATTCGCCGGCGCGAACGAAGCCGCATTTTTCCAGGACCCGGGTCGAGGCGTTTGGTTCGGGCAGAGTGTGGGCGCAGATTCTTTTGACGCGCGGATCGCGCGTGGCGAAATCGATTAACACCTTCGCCGCTTCGGTGGCATAACCGCGCCCCTGAAATTTCGGGGCGATGCCGTAGGCGATTTCGGCGACACCGCCGGAATCGGGCGGCCCGGGAAACCCGGCCATGCCCATCAGGATGTGATCGGCCTTGTGGATGACCGCGAAACCGTAAAGCCACGGGTCCGGTTCCCTGGCCGTTTCCAATCGGGCCATGAATTCCGGTGACGCGCTTAGCAGTTGCTCGCGAATTCCGTCGGCCACGCGCAACCCGGCGGTGTTCTCGAATTCTTCCACGCCGCGAACGAGCGCGCGCAAATGCCGCGGGAGATGGGCGACGATTAATAGATTTTCAGTCTGGATGGTCATGGCAACCGCTTTTGTAGCGGCGGTCTATGACCGTCGCATACTTACGGACAAGACGGCGGCGGTCATAGACCGCCGCTACAGAAGGGGGCGCGATTTCATGAAATCACGGATTTTCCGACGCGGTCTCAGGCGCGGGGACGGCCGGAGCGGGCGACGCGGCGGAATGCCGGTCGAGAAATTCCCGGGCGAGGCTGCGGTAGGCGCGCGCGCCGGTGCCGCTCGAGTCGTATTCGAGAATGGTCTGGCCGAAGCTCGGCGCCTCGCTCAACCGGACAGTGCGCGGCACGACGGTTTGGTAAACGCGCTCGCCGAAATGTTCGCGCACTTCGGAAACGACCTGGGCACTGAGATTGGTCCGGCTGTCGAACATGGTCATGACGATTCCGCGGATCTCGATTTGATCGTTGGCGCCGGAGGCGCGGATCTGGTCGACCACGCGCACGATTTTGACCAGGCCTTCGAGGGCGAAGTATTCGCACTGGATGGGCGTGAGGATTTCGTCGGCAGCGGCGAGGGCATTGCTCATGAGAATGCCTAACGAAGGCGGGCAATCGAGCAGGACGAAATCGAAGGCATTGTCTTCGCGCAGGACGGCGAGGGTGCCGGCGAGCCGGGTGAGATGGTTGTCCATGCGCGCGATCTCGACTTCGGCCCCGGCCAGGTCGAGATCGGATGGGATGAGAAAGAGATTGGTTAGGCGGGTGGGAAGGATGACGTTGGTCACTTCGGAATGCCCGAGGAGCGCGTGGTAAAGCGTTTCGGCCTCGACTTCCTGCATGCCGAGCGCGCTGGTGGCGTTGCCCTGCGGGTCGAGATCGATCAGGAGAATGCGCTGGCCTTCCTCGGCCAGGGCGGCGCCGAGATTCACCGCGGTGGTGGTTTTGCCCACTCCGCCCTTCTGGTTGGCGACGGCGATGATTCTCATGGGCGCGGCACGACCAGGGTGCGCAGCTCAAAGGTGCGGCGGCCATCCGCTTCCTGCCAAAGCAATTCATCGGGCGCGGGCAACATTTCCGTGACCTCGATCTCGCCGGCCTTGGCCAGCCAGCGGTAAAAGATTTCCTGGAAGAGATAACTCTCGAGATCGATGTAAATCGGCTTGGTGTCCTTGTCCCGGCCCTGCGCGCCGCTGCGGCGAAGCGCCTGTTCGGTGGGCCGGATGTAAACGTGGCGCGGCAAATCCCGGGTCGCGCGTAATCGCTCGACCGCAAAAAGCAGTTCGCGAGAGATGCCGTGGTAATTGCCGGGGGCGAATTCCTCGAGCGTGACCGTCCAGGCGCGGCGTTGCACGACCACTTTGCCACAACGCAGGCGCGGCGTGTGCGGGGCGAAGGTGAATTGGAACGGGTGAAAGCCTAACGGAATCAGCCATGCCCGGGCGAACGATCCGAGATATTCGCGGGTGCCGATTCGCCGAAGGCCGACGTCGCCGGTTTGTTGGTCGACGAAGACTTCGGTCGCTTCCGGCGGCACGCGCTGCCAGTCCGGTTTGGCGCCCCCGCTCGCGACGAAAGAGGTGAGACCGGGGAGAGCGTCGAACAAATGCACGGTGGTGTGGGCGGTGAAATCGGCGGCGAAAAATCCGAAATGAAAATTGGGTTTGCCGGCGGCGGCGCGGACCAACGCCGCGTGCAGCCCCGGTTTGTCGGGACAGGCCCAATACATGCAATGATGGAGAATGGCGGGCGGCGGATGCAACTCGGCCAGGAGCCAGCGATAATTTCCCTGGTTGACCGCCTCGACCGACGCGGCGGCGAGCTGGAGATCGGCCGACGGGTAGGTGTATTCGTCGAACGCCGGAAACTCGAATCGTTGCCTAACTACCGCGCAATCCTCGGCCGTGAGTTCGTACTCGATCGCATCGGCATGCGGCCGGAGACGTTCCGCCATCGCGCCTTTGACCTCCTGGAACGCCATGACCGCGAATGCGACCAGGCCCTGGGTTTGCAACGGCAGTCTTGCCTCCTGGCACGCCGCCAAAAAATGCGGCAGCGGCATGACGCCGGTTTTGGCGCCAGCCTGTTCGAGGATCCGGCGCAAACCGCCGGCCACGCGCGACGCGACGAATGCGTAGGTGTCGCGCCACAGGTCGATCCAGGGAGCGGCATCGCCGGTGATTTCGTCGAGCAGCGGCTGCCCGATTTTGAAATGACATTCGCGGTAACATTCCTCCGCGATCGGGTTAGTGGCGGAGTAAAGAAAACGGCCACCGGTTTCGCGCTCGCCGCCGAGCTCATGAATGCCGGACCTGGATTGCGCGATGAGAGCGCGGCGTTCGGCCACGCTCTCGGTGGTGGCGAAGCGGCGCGGCGCCTCCGCCAGTTCATGGACGAGCGGCAGCCATTTTTCGCGAAGGTCGCTCGCGGGCCAGTGTTCGATCTGGGCAACGAGCCATTCGAAGGTGTATGGCTGCATCGCCGGCATGGTTAGGCGGGCGGCGGCGTCGTCGCGGTTGATCGCGTCGATCACCGCCTGCGTGACCCAGCGTTCGAAGAATGCTTCGCGCGCCGCGATTCCCGGCTGCGGATCGAGTGCGAGCGGCGTCGCATCGGGAGAAACCACGCCCCAACCGGTCGGCCCGAACCGGCTGAAGGTGTCATTCTTCGTCGCCACGCGCTGGAGGTAGAGCAGGAGATGCTGTTCGCGGCCGCGGCTTCGATTGTTGCGCCGCTCGATCTCGCCGTCCGGATTGGCCGGCGGGACGAGATCGGCTGCTTCACCCGAACTGAAAACAAGGTGCGGCGGGAGAAGCTCGCCGGCCGCGCGATAGAGATTTTGCCGGGCGGCGTTCAGCTCGAGCTCGAGCGCATTTGTTAGGCCGCTCGATTTTTGCCGCAGTTCGCGGCCAACCCCGCCGGCGCGCACGATCTCGCGGGCGAGCTCGACGCTGTGCGGAGTGGCGAGCTGCGCGATCGGCTCGAACGCGATCCCGGCCATGCGAATGAGCACGAGGGGCGCGATTTCGTAGGCAGCCGACACGCGTTCAGGAAAACGCAACGCCTGTAAATGACAACCAAAAATGCCGCGCCAGCCAACGCGACCGCCGCTCAGCTGTTGGTCAACGGCAGGCGAATGAGGAAAGTGGTGCCGACGTCCGGGGTGCTCTCGACTTTGATCGAGCCGTTGTGATCTTCCACGACTTTCTTCGTGATGTAGAGTCCGAGTCCGGTGCCGCTCTTGCCTTGTTTCGTCGTGAAATAAGGATCGAAAATCTTCGACATCTGCGCCGGGGTCATGCCGGCGCCGGTGTCTTCGATTTTCAAATCGACATAAAAATCCTTCGGAGTGCAGGTGACAACGACCCGGCCCTTGTTATCGGAACAGGCCTGGACCGCGTTAACGATGACGTTTTGCACGGCGCGATTGATCTGGACGGAGTCGCCCGTGAGTGTGCACGCGTCTTCCGAGATTTCGCTGTGCAATTCGACGCCGTGTTGCGCGGCGAGGGGACCGGTGCCCTTGATTGCGTCGCGCACAATGGCGGAAACGGAAATGGGTTTGCGCGGCGAAGCTTCGACACTGCCGTAGCTCTGCCACATGGTGAGAAGCTCGCGGCAGGTGCGAATGTTTTGCTCGATGATGTTGAGTTCCTTGATCGACGTGGCCTTATCGACCGCGGCATTGTCCGACTTCTCCAGCTTCTTCGCCAAAAGCTGGACGTAACCCCAGACGATGGTGAGCGGGTTGCCGAGATCGTGCACGAATTCGGCCGAAGCCTGGCCTAACGAGGCCAAGCGTTCCTTCTGCGCCAGTTCCTTGAGCAGGCGATTGTTCAATTCCTTGATCTCGGCCGCGGTGTTTTCGCTGGCGCGATGGACCCGGGTGCGTTCGACGTTGCGAGCAATGACGTCGCGCATTTCCGAAGCGTCGAACGGCTTGCTGATGTAATCGTTGGCGCCAAGGCGAAGAGCTTCCTTGGCCGTTTCGAGCGCGCCGAAACCGGTGAGCATGATGACGGAAAGATTGGAATCGATCTCGCGGATTTTGCGCAGGCCTTCGATGCCGGTCATGCCGGGCATGCGGATATCCATGACGATGGTGTCGGGCTTGTTTTCCCGGAGCATTTTGAGGCCGGCCTCGACGCAATCGGCGGTGTGGACTTCGTAGTCGGTCTTGAGGAGCATGCGAAGGCTCTCGCGGGGACCGACTTCGTCATCGATTACGAGGATCTGCGGCTGGTCAGCGACAACAGTCATGAGAAGCGAGGCGAGGAGAAGCTAACTTCGTGCCGTGAGAAAAGCGGAATGGCGCGGGGCGCGTCGGGCATGATTGGCGTCAGAACGTGAAACGGGATTGATTGGCGCGCAAGATGCAACTTTTTCGACGGGTTAAGGAAAGCTCTACGCAGCGGCGGAAAAAAGCTACAAAAACATAATGACTCGATTTTATGTAGGGTCTAGAATGCGGCGTGATCGACCTGTGGTCGAACGTTGCTTTCGCCTTACCTGTTTCACTCAAATTCTGAGACGACCAGTCGCACAAATGGGAGAAGTTTGTGCGGCCCGAGCTGTCTTTGCACGCGCTGACGGGGTCTATCGATGAAACGCCGAAACAGGGTCGTCGTTACCGGGATGGGCATCGTCGCGCCTAACGGCATCGGGCTCGAGCCGTTCTGGGAGTCGATCGTGGCCGGGCGCAGCGCAATCGGGCCGATCACGCTGTTTGACGCCTCCGAATACAAGAGCCGCATCGCCGGTGAGGTCAAAGGATTCGACCCGCTTCAATTCATCGAGCCGGAACTTCGGCCGAAACGCATGGCGCGGCACACGCAATTTGCTTATGCGGCCACGATGATGGCATTGCGCGACGCCGGTCTCGACCTGCGAAATCTCGAGCTGCCCAGTCCGACCCCGGTCGTGATTGGCGTGAGCACGAGCGCGCTCGACGTGATCGAAAGCGTTTACACGGCGGTGCGCGACAAAGGCCCGAATCGCGCGCCGACCACTTCTTCGGCCGCTTCCATTCCGCAGGCTGCGGCCAACACCATCGCCGATCGCATTGGGGTTTGCGCGCACGCCGCCACTATTTCGACGGCGTGCCCGTCCGGCCTCGATGCCCTGGCCGATGCGGCCGAACTGATCCGCGACGGCCAGGCCGACATTGCCATCGCGGGTGGAGCGGATGCGCCGATTACGCCATTGACCATCGCCAGTTTCATCGCCAGCGGATTGAGCTCGACCCGCAATGCCGACCCGGGTAAAGCGAGCCGGCCTTTCGACCTCGATCGCGACTCCGGGGTGATCGCCGAAGGCGCGGGCGTCTTCATCCTGGAAAACCTGGAACGCGCGGAAGCGCGCGGCGTGCGTTGTTATATCGAGATCAGCGGTTATGCCAAGCAGCGGGACATGGATCCGTCGCGGCCGGGATCGGGCCTGGAAGACTCGATGAAGTTTGCTTTGGCTAACGCCAGCCGCGGCATTGAAGAGGTCGATTATGTTTCGGCCTACGCGCCGAGCCATCCCGTGCTCGATTCGATCGAGGTCGATGTCATCCGCAAGGTTTTCGGCGAACGCGCCTATTCCATTCCGGTCAGCTCAATCAAAGGTGTGACCGGCAACCCGCTGGCCGCGGCCGGGCCGTTCCAGGTCGCAGCCTGCGCCCTGACCGTGCGCGACCAGCTCATTCCGCCGACGGCGAACTATGAAATTCCCGACCCGTCGTGCGATCTCGATTTCGTGCCGAATCGCGCGCGCAAAGGCCGGGTCGACTGCGCGTTGATCAACGTCCGCGGCATCGGCGGCAGCGCCAGCTCGTTAGTCGTGAACCGACTGAACGGAGACCATGAATAGCGCGACCGCACCCGTTCTCTTCGCGCTCATTCTTCAGCTCGCGCTCGGGCTGGCCGTTTTTCAAGCGAACCGAAAGCGCAAATCCAACCAGTGTTTTCTGCTCCTGTCCGGCGCCATCGCCGGTTGGTTAGGCAGTCTTTACCTCGGGATGAATGCGCGGACGGCCGGAGAAGCGGCGTTCGGGATCCGGCAGGCCTGCGCCATCGGCGCCCTCCTGTTCGCGCTGGTCAATCTGCTGCGGCTTTGCATTCGCTACAGCGAGCAAAGTTGGAGAACGATTTTGCGCTGGGCCGCGCCTTGGTTCGGTGTCGCCGGCGCGATTGTTCTTCTTTGCCAGACCAGCTTTTTCCTGCGCGGGATCCGGTCGATGGCCGCTTATCCCGGCGGTTCGTCTGTGCCTAACTACGGCCCGGGCTTTTTCCTGTTCGAAGCTTATTTCCTGGCCGCGATTGCGGCACTGATCTTCCTGCTTTATCGCGACCTGCGCGCGGTTTCGGGATCGTCCCGATCGGAGATGGCCTTCGTCATCATCGGCGCGGTGGTCACTTTGGCTTTGTCCGTGCCGCTCACGCTCGTGCTCGGTCTCTTTCTCGACACGAGCAAACTGGTTTGGTTGGGGCCGTTGCGCATCGTCTTTTTCAGCGGGGTCGTGGCCTACGGAGTGGCGACGCGCCGAATCATGGAGGTGGGCACGCTGTTGCGGCGGTGCATCTCCTATCTCTTGCTCACCGCCTACCTGCTCATCCTTTACGCCGCGATCTTCTGGCTGGTGCGCGTTGCCTTCCACGGTTCCACTGAAAATGCCCGCACCATTGCGCACGTGGCGGCGGCGCTGGTCATTGCCTTTGCCATGGCCCCGGCCCGGGGCGTTTCGCAAAGACTGGCCGAGCGGCTCTTCATCAGTTCGCATCAACTCGATTTTCGCAAGACCATGAACGTCGCGGCCGAGATCCTGACCTCGGTCAGCACCTTGCCCGATCTGCTGAAACGTTTTGCCGATACCATTTCGGAAGCGGTCAGCGCGGAACGGGTCTCGATTCTCCTGCACGGGCGCGATGGATATCGCAGTCGTTATTCCACGATCAGCGCCGACCACGATAACCGCTGCTTTCTCCCGCTCGATGGCCCGATCGTGCGCTACCTGCAAAAACATCGCGAGCCGGGCGTGCTCGAGGAATTGAGCCGGGTCCGCCCGACCGAGGACGTCACCAGGCTGGCGGCGCGCATGCGCGAAGTGAACGTCGCGGTGGTGCTGGGGATTTTTTCGCGCGAGCATCTCGTCGGTGTCATGTTGCTCGGGCCGCGCCGCTCCGGCCGGATTTACGGCAGCGTCGAGCAGGACGCCTTGCAGGTTCTGTGCGGCCAGCTCGCGGTCGCGATCGAAAACGCCGAGCTTTTCACCGAGGTCCAGAACGCGAAGATCTATAATGAAACGCTGCTGCAAAACCTGACCACGGGGGTGATTGCGGCCGGCCCGGATAAAGTCGTCACGGTATTTAATAATGAGGCCGGGCAGATCACGGAGCTGGATGCGAAGGATGTTCTCGAGCATCCGATCGACAAATTGCCCCAGCCGGTGCGGGACGCCTTGCGCGAAACCCTCCAGACCGGGCAGAGCGTGACCGACCGGGAATTGGTTTTACGCCGGACCGATTCGAGCAGCGTGGTGCGCGCGAGCACGTCGATCTTTCATGGGGAAGATCAACAGGTGCTGGGCGCGCTCATGGTGCTGACGGACGTGACCGACCTGAAGCGGCTCGAGCTGCAAATCCGCCGGAGCGATCGCCTGGCCAGCCTCGGCACGCTCTCGGCCGGCATGGCCCACGAAATCAAGAATCCGCTCGTCTCGATCAAGACGTTCGCCCAGCTCCTCCCCGAGCGTTACCAGGATTCGGATTTCCGCGAAACGTTTTCCAACCTGATCGGGCACGAGATCGACCGGATCGATTCGCTGGTGAACCAGCTGCTGCGTTTTGCCCGGCCGGCCAAGCCGCAGCTGCAGCCCCTCCACGTCCACGAGGTGCTCGATAAATCGCTCCTCCTCGTCGGCCACAGGCTTTATCAAAAAGACATAAAATTAACGAGGTCATGGAAAGCCGATGTTGATACAATCAAGGCCGACCCGGACCAGCTCGAGCAGGTCTTCCTGAATTTTTTCCTGAATGCCATGGACGCGATGAAAAACGGCGGCGAACTCTCCGTTTCGACCGAGATCGGCACGGACGAGGAATGGGTGCATGCGCTTTCGCGGAACAACGGCGACCGGCACGAAGTCCTGCGCATCACCATTCGCGACAGCGGCGAAGGAATTCGCAGCGAAGATCTCGCTCATGTGTTCGATCCGTTCTTCACGACCAAGGATTATGGAACCGGCCTCGGGCTTTCCGTCGTGCACGGGATCATCCAGGAACACGGCGGCCAGATCGAAGTTGAAAGCGAGCTCAAGAAAGGCACCGCCTTCCACATTCTGCTTCCGTTAGGCCGGCTCGACCGTGAGGTGGTGGCGGCATGACGGCGCCCCCGGTCTGCATTCTTTACTCAAACGATGCGGACCTCGCCCGGCGGGTGAAAGCATTCGTGCGCAGCATGGCCGACCTGCGCCATGTCAGTGAGCCGAACCGACTCGACGCCGTGCTGCAGCAGGCCGGGCCCGCCCTCCTCCTGCTCGATTTGCGCGCGCGCGCCGCGCGGGATTTGCCCGCCGGACTGCGCGCTGAATTTCCCGATCTCGTCGTCATCGCGCTCGGCATGCCGCGTTCGGACCCGATGCGCGAAGCCGAGCAGGCCGGAGTTTACGCCGCCGAAGACATCGAGATGGAGCGGCGGCCATTCCAGGCGCTGGTCGGGCGGGCGCTCGATTATCTCAAGGTCGTGCAGGAGAACCGGGACCTGCGCGAAGATTCCAGCCTCGTGCCGGCGCGCCAGGCGTTGCGCCGCATCGAACCCGTCAGCGATCGCCGCGCCGGGCCCGCCACGCCGTTGTTGCGCTTCCCCAGGGTGTTCCGGCGCTTCGAAAATATCGATGCGTTGCTCGCGAGCGTCGTCGAAACCGTGGCCGACGCCGCCGGCGTCACCCGGGTCGGTTTATTTTCGCGGCTGCGCGACGGCGAACAGTATCGCCTGCGCGCGGGCCTGCGTTGCCTGCCGGAAACGGAAGAGATGGAATTTACCGACCGCGACCCGCTGGTGCGATGGTTTGAGCGGCATGCCCGCCTGATCAGCCGCGGCACCGTGGCCGAACTCGAGGACCGCGCCGAGCGCACAATCGTTAGGCGAGCGCTCGACATGTTTGGCGCCGAAGTCGTCATCCCGCTTTACGCCCGGGGCCGCATCGCCGGCTGGATCCTTTTCGGGCAGCGCGCCATCGGCCATCCGTTCAGCGATGCGGATCTCGAGGGCTTCATGGTTTTATCCGAGCACGTTTCCACCGTGCTCGAGAATGCATTGTTGCAGGAAGAGACCACCTTGCAAAAAACGCTGGCGGAAACGCTCCTCAAGGCCATTCCGCCGGGCATCGTCGCGGTCGATGAAGCCGGCATCATCCGCTGGTTCAACCCGACGGCGGAACAGATTCTCGGGATTCCCGCGGCCAAAGCGTTGCACAAACCGATTGAAGCGACCGGGAAAATGCTGGCCGAATTCCTGCGCGAGTCGCTCGATCCTGGGGCCGACCTGGCGGCGCGGCGTTGGACCGATCGCAACACCGGCCGCGCCGTGCTTGTGGAAACCCGGCGATTATCCGATCGCACCAACTCGCTCGGCGCCGTGGCCGTGATTCACGATCTCACGACCGAGCAAAGCTTGCAGCAAAAACAGGAGGTGATCGATCGCGCCGCGTTCTGGGCCGACTTGGCCGCGAGCATGTCGCACGAAATCCGGAACCCGCTGGTCGCGATCAAAACTTTCGCGCAATTGCTGCCGGAGCGATTCGATGACGCCGATTTCCGTCGCCAGTTCAACCAGATCGTCGTCCAGGAAATCGACCGCCTCGACCGCATCATCACGCAAATCAACGACTTCGCCCACCCGCCGGAGCTGGTGCTGAAGCCGATTGATCTGCGCGCTCCGGTTGAAAAAGCGATCGACATTGCCCGGACCCGTTTCGGTTTCAACGGCAAGGTCGCACTGGAAACATCGTTGCCGAGCGATCTTCCGCCCGTCCTGGGCGATGAGAAGGCGCTGGCCGAGGCCTTCGCCCACTTGCTCGCGAACGCCGCCGAAGCGTCGACCGATCGCGACCATCCGAAAATCAGCCTGATCGCCAAGCCGCTGCGCGAAGGTGACGGCGTGGTCGTGACCGTGCGCGACAACGGCCACGGCATCGATCCGGAATTGAAGGACAAGATTTTTTCCCCGTTCTGCACCACCAAACCGCGCGGGATCGGCCTCGGCCTGCCAATTGTCAAACGCACGGTGTTCGATCATCGCGGACGGGTCGAAGTGGACTCCAGCCGCAACGGCACGCAGATCAGCGTCGTTCTGCCGAGCGAGACTAACGGCGATTAATCGGGACGCGCGGCGCGGCCGCTACTTCCTTTACACGGAAGGCAAAGCCGATTTGATTAGGGCGATTGCCCGCCGGAAACGGGCGCGGAGATTTCATCTATGATCGTGACAACCGCTCAACTCTACAAGGTCGCCTACGGCAAGTTCGCGGTCGGCGCCTACAACATCAACAACATGGAGCAGACCAACGGGCTCTTCCGTGGTTGTATCCAGAGCAAGGCGCCGTTCATCATCCAGCTTTCCAAAGGGGCGCGGAAATACGCGGACAAGCGGATGCTCGAAGCGATCATTCGCGCCGCCGAAACGATTTACCCGGAGGCAATCTTCGCCGTGCACCTCGATCATGGCGACGAAGAGAGCTGCTATGATTGCATCGATTCCGGCTTCTACAGCTCGGTCATGATCGACGCCAGCCACGAATCGTTCGAAAAAAATGTCGAGATCAGCCGCCGCGTGGTCGATCGCGCGCACGCCAAAGGGATCAGCGTGGAAGCCGAGCTCGGCATGCTCGGCGGCGTGGAGGAGGACATTAAGGTGGACGAAGGGCACGCCTGCCTGACCGATCCGAAAGAGGCGGTCGAGTTCATCAAGCAGACGAAGTGCGATTCGCTCGCCGCCGCCATCGGCACCAGTCACGGCGCTTATAAGTTCAAAGGGCAGCAGTCGCTTCACTTCGAAGTCATCGAAGGCATTCGCGACAACGTGAAAAAAGCGGGCCTGCCGCCAACGCCGATCGTCATGCATGGCTCATCCAGCGTTCCGCCGGAAGAAGTGAAACGCATCAATGCCGCCGGCGGAAAACTCGATCCCTCCGCGCGCGGCGTGAACGAAGAAGAATATCTGCCGGCGGCCAAACTGGGCGTGACCAAAGTCAACATCGATACCGACGGCCGGCTCGTCTGGACCCGCGTTCATCGCGAATTTTTCCGCGATCACACCGAGCAGTTCGATTTCCGCCCACCCGGCACAACCTTTATGCAGGAATACGCCAACTTTATTGCGCACAAGAATGAGAAGCTCGGGTCGGCGGGAATGCTCGATACCGTGCGGGCCGCGCTCAAAGTCTAGAATTCGAAAATTCCGGCGATCCGCGTCGCTCTCTCAAAACCGTGACCCTAACGCTCCAGGAACTCGCCACCATGACCGGCGGCGAGGTGGTCGGCGATCCCAGCCTGCGCATCATCGGCGCGGCTTCGTTGGCCGAAGCGACGGCCGGTGAGATCTCGTTTTTTGGAAACCCGAAGTATCTTGCGCAACTTCGTCGCACCCAGGCGTCGGCCCTTTTCGTTCCGGGCGATTTCACCGAACAAACCAGCGCTGCGCAAATCCGGGTCGCGCATCCGGCCAAGGCTTTCGAGCAAGTCGTTATGCGATTGGCGCCGAAACCGGTGGCGTTTTCACCCGGGATTCATCCCAGCGCCGTAATCGATGCGACCGCGCAGCTCGCGCCCGACGTTTCCGTGCAGCCGCATGCCGTGATCGAGGCCGGCGTCAAAATCGGCACGCGCAGCCTGATTGGCGCCGGCGCTTATATCGGCCATGACACCGTTATCGGAGCCGATTGCAGAATTTATCCGAACGTGACCATCCGCGAACGCACCCACATCGGCTCGCACGTGATCATTCACAGCGGAGCCGTGCTCGGCGCCGACGGGTTCGGGTTCGAAATGATCGACGGCCACCAGCAAAAGGTGCCGCAACTCGGGATCGTGCAAATCGACAATCACGTGGAAATCGGCGCGAACACGACCATTGACCGGGCGCGGTTCGGCCGGACGTGGATCCAGGAAGGCGTGAAAATCGACAACCTCGTGCAGGTGGCGCACAACGTCGTGATCGGCCGGGGCTCGATCATCGTGGCGCAGGTCGGAATCGCGGGCAGCGCGCGGTTGGGCGAGCAGTGCACCTTGGCCGGGCAGGTCGGGGTGGTGGGGCACATCGAGATTGGCGACCGTACTATAATTGGAGCCCAGACCGGGGTGAGCAAGAATTTGCCGCCGGACAGCGGGGCGTGGCTGCTTTCACCGGCGCGGCCGTTGCGGGAGGCGAAGGAGCAGATTGCCTGGATTCACCGGTTGGGGAAGCTGTTTGCGCGGGTCAAAGCGCTGGAGAAAAAGGTTGGGTTGAGCTGAGGGCCGGGCGGGGGCGAGCGTGGCAAGCTTAGTGCTTATGCTTGTTACAGTAATTATAAAGCCAATGAAGTTGCTCGATCGCACCAGCTATCATTTCCTGATCATCGATGATGACCCGGCCATCTCCCGCTTCCTCGTCACCTACCTCCGCCAAAAGGGACATAGCTGCGAATCTCTCACCGAAGGCTTCCAGACCGCCACCTGGCTCGCCCATAACGATTGCGAAGTCGTGATCGTCGACCTCAAGATGCCCAAAGTTGACGGCATCTCGCTCATCTCTTTCATCCGCGAAATCAAACCCGGCATGCCGATCATTGTCTTCACCGGCATGGGCTACGACGAAGAGCAGATGCATGCCGCACTCCGCGCCGGCGCCAACGGTTACGTCAGCAAAAATTTGCCGGTCGAACAGCTTTACTCCGTCCTCGCGCGCGTGCTCGCCACCTGCCAGCAACGGCTCTTTCGCGCCCAGGCCGCGACGGCCGACAAGGCACTGGCCGGCGCCGCCTAACGACCGGGCCGGTTCTCCTCCACTTCTTCCAGGATCCGCCGCAACATTGCCGGCGAAACGCATTCCGCGCCGAAGGCCAGCGCGGTTTGTTCCTCCAAATGATCCGACGTCGCCACAGTCAATTGATGCCGCCCGGCATACTTGCTCACCAGCCGCTCCACGACCGCGTCCGCCGTCTGCCCTTTCTGCGAATAAAAAACCTGCACGTCATGCGGATCGGAGATTTCGGTCGGCTTGGCCCCGCGTCCGTCGAACACGATCACCGCGCGCACTCCGCTCCAGTCCTGGTATTGGCGCAGCCGTTTGATCAATAAGTCGCGGGCCATGGCCGGACGAGAATCGTGGCACTTGCGCAACTCCGGCCACGCGAAAATGATGCTGTGCCCGTCGACAATCAGGTAGCGGGCGCCTTTCGACATCGCCTCACGCGTTCCGGCCCGAACGCGGATTTGCTACGTGGCTGCGGCCGCTTTTTTTTGTTTGGGGGCGCGGGCCTCGCGGCGCGGACCGCGTTTGGCCGTTTTTTTCCGCTCGAGATACGCTTTGCGCCGTTTGCGCTTGGATCGGACCCGGTGCTGTTGTCCCATGGCCGTTTCCTATAGGTGGGAACGGAGCCCGACGCAACGCCAATCCATTCTTCGGAAGGCGAGGTCGGTGTCACAGATTGGTGAGCGCCGGCGGCGCGTCATGTTTATAGAAATCTCCCACAGACAAAAAGACCAGCTCCGTCAGGAGCGGGATGTCCGCGTGCGACGCCGCTCCTGACCGGAGTTCGGCCGTACCGTCGGCGCGATCGCCATAACCATGGCGCGCCGACGGCGCCTTCAAAGAACGGTTACGTTTTCAAAACCTTCAGTCCCCGCGCCACCGATGATGGCGCACATTGATCCCGCGTTACGCGCGATTGCCGCCGCGTGGACGACGCTGGCTGTGAGCGCCAGCGGCGCGGCATGTTTATAGACAGTCCAGACGGATGAAGCAGCCAGCTCCGTCAGGAGCGGCATGGACGGCACGCGATGGCGCGGCTGACAAGCTCAACCTTACCGCGCGCGATTGGGACCCCGCGCTTTCGAAACGCACCAGTACCGAGTGAAGGGAAGATCGACATTGCAATGCCGAGGTGTGATGATAAAAACACAGCCGCATTTCGATGGAGCTTTCCAAGCAATCAGGGTTCACCACGCCGCGCACCATGCTCGGCGTGTCGGTCGCGCTTCTGGCCATCGCGTTGATCCTCGGCGCGCTCAATACCCAAAAAGCGCGAACGTTGCGCAGTTCGCTGTCGGACGCCGAATCGGCTCGCACTACCGCCGAGCAACGCCGGGCCGCGCAGGAAAAGGAAGCGAAGGAACGCGTCGCCGCCCTGGCCGACGCCACCGCGAAGCTGGCCGAAGCCGAAAGCAAATCGGCCAAAGCCGAAGCGGAGATGGTGCAGGTGTTGAAGGACAAGACCGATCTCGAAGCCAAACTGCAGGCCAACCAAACCGAGATCACCGCGCTCCAGCAAAAGGTCGACGAAGCCGCGGCCAAGACGGTCGAGCCGAACCCGGGAACGGCGTCGCCCGCCGAACTGCAGGCGCAACTGGAGGAAGCCCGCCGCCTGCTCGATGCCGCGGAACGGGAAAAAGCATTTCTTTCGGAGCGGTTAGGCAACACCCAGACGCGTTCGAGCGAACTGCAACAGGAAGTGGCGCCACGCCGGGCCGAGCGCGAAGCTTCCTCCCAGCGGCTCGGGATTCGCGGCACCGTGCTGGCGGTCAACCAGGTTTACAACTTTGTCGTATTAAACCTGGGGGGGCGGCAGGGGGTCGAGTCCAACACCGAGATGCTGGTTGTGCGTGGAGGCAATTTGATCGGCAAAATCCGAATTTCTTCGGTTGAACCGACGACCGCTATCGGCGATATCGTTACCAGTAGCCTGGCGCGCGGCGTCCAGGTCCAACCCGGGGACATTGTCATCTATGCTGGTTCAAATTCGTAGGTGGGAAAGGACTGCGGCCACCATTCTTCTCGCAGCCGGAGTCACCGTCCTGGCCGGGTGCGCCACCCACAAGGACGTCGCGCTGGTGAACGATCCCGATTCCAAGAAGGAATCGGCCATTCCGTGGAACCGGCAGGAGAAGTGGGAGAGCGGCGGCCAGTTCGGTAACATCACCGATCGTCGTTAGGCTGTTCCCGGCCGGCCGCGGCCGACCGGCTGCCGAATCTGACCGGCACTTCCGTGCCGAAATGGCTAGCCTAACAAGTGCGAGCGTTTCGTGCCGCTCGACGATATCGTGCCCCGCCTTGGCCGCTCAGTATTTGTAGAGCGTGGCTTTGGTCGAATCGACAAATTCGGCGTTGGCCACCGACAGGTTTTCCTTCAACACCTTGCCCAATTCCTGCGCCAGGACGATGGCAATGGCCCGCGGGTCCTTCGTGTAAACCGGGATGGTAAACGAACCGGCGTTGCGATCGTAACCGTAGATCGTTCCGTCCGTCTCCCACACGCAATAAGCGTGACCGGCCGGGTGATCGTTGTAGCGGACGAGGAGAATTTTGACCCAGAAATTTTGATCGAGCGCGTGCTGCGTTTTCAGCGCCGCCAGGTAATTGCAGGCGGAAACGACGCAGCCATTCAGGACCACCAGATCGTTCTCCCCGGGGGTGAGAATGATCGGCTGCTGGGGCCGGGCGCTGAGGGTGAAGCACGCCAGCAAAATCACCAGCGGATAAGCGGCTTTACGGAGGAGGGAGCGACTGAAGGTGAGCAGGCGAGTAGGCATTCGAATTATGGTATTTATAGCACCGGCACGGGCGAAATTGGAAGCTTTTTCCATCACCCACGTTCAGTTTTTTCCCCGCCCCGCCACCGCCCGCACCCCCGCCACCAACGCCGCCACCATCCGTCGCTGGTTGTCCCCCTTCCGGATCCACTCCGCATCCGCCCGATTGGTCAAAAACACCATCTCCACCAGGACGACCGGTACCCGGCTGAAAATTGACCCGGTCAACGCGCCCTGCTTGCTCCCAACAAATGTCTCTTCGTCACCATGCAGGCCGTTATCGCGCAACGCCCCGCCCAGCTCGTCCGCGAACGCACCATGAAACAGCCGCGCCGCCGCGGCCGATGCTGCGAGCACCTCCGGCGCGGGCCCGGTCACTCCTTCGGCGTGGCCCTGGCGGCGCGGATAATAAATGGTGAAGCCGGTCGATTTGCCGGCATCGGCATGCAGACGCAGCATCAGGTTGACGGAATGCTCATTCGCAATCTCCGCCCGTGCCTTGTTCGCCTTGAACTCGGCTTCGCTGTTCTTTGTCATGATAACTTCGAATCCGGCCGCGCTCAGTGCGTCGCGCAGACGCGAACCGATCTGCCAGTTGATCCCGGCCTCGGTTAATCCATTTACCTCGGTCAGGCCGTCATTCCTTTCGCTCGGGTGCCCGGGATCGATGCAGACGCGGAATTTTACCTTTTCGTTAGGCGGACCGGCTACGGCCGCGGACGGCATCGCCAGCGCGAGCGCGAGAACGTACCCGGCCAACCACGAGAAGATTATTTGTGGGCCGGTTTTCAATGGGTTTTGGATCGGCTTTGGTTCGCATCATTCCGCCGCGACGCTCGCCTGAAAGTGTTTCGTCGCGAAAGCCTGGCCCGAATGTGACTTCAGATATTTCTCGAACGCGGCCGCACATTTCCGATCGGACATCGCGTTATACGTTTTCAGCCGCCACGGCTTCCATTTGGACGTGTAGCGGATGCGACCTTCGTTATGTCTTTTCAGCCGTTCACGCAGCTCGCCAGTCAGACCAGTGTAAAAGTGCTCAGGCTCAATCTCGCTTTGCAGAATATAAACGTAAACGAAAGCCATCGATGCACGGAGTGGCTGGTCGAGGCGTACTTGGCGACGTTTCGATTGTCGAATCAAAAGGTCAGGCTTCGCGCCCGCCCAAGGTTTGGCTTGCCGAAAGCCTGCCGCTGGGTCCAGCTGGCGCCATTCGCGCTTGATCGACTAGGTCAGGCCAACTGGCTTGCCGAGGCGTAGCTCGCGAGGTTCGCGTGGTAATACCTTAAAGGTCCGGCTTCGCATTGCTACGCCGCGACAGGCTTCGCTCACTCCTTCGTCGCGAGCGAAGCCTGGAGTCTATTGGACATAGCTCGAACTCATTTCGAGGCTGATCCAGTCCAATGACCCTTCCCCGCACCCTTCCCCACAGCGGGGAATACCGCATTGATTGAATTGCGTTGTATCTGAACCCTTTATCGGGATTTCTCGTTAAACTCGACCCCCCGACTTCGGTCGGTTTTGCCCGATGACTCGTGGCAAAACCTCCCTCAATTTCGCTACCGCGAAAGACGGGTTCACACACGGCCTAAAGGACACCTGTCCTTTATGGCATAGCCGCTTCGCGGGAGAGAAAGGGGTCGGAAGACTTGAGAGATTTCCAGCCCTCCTTAGCCTCCGACTTTCCCAAACAGCCTGAAAGTCTCCGGCCACGCACGGTCAGCAAATCTTCAAGACTTCCGACCTCCGAATGAGATGACGAGCGACTGAGGCTTGCCTCCGAAGACTACGGCCAGACCTCAGACCCTCGTCTTTGGTAATCTCATACTGGTTTACCGGTTCGCCCAGCGAACCTGGCGCTTACTGGTTAAAGAAACAAAGTCGGCCGAAAAGCGCCCGTTGGCTTTTCTCAAATCTCCAATTCTTCGAAGCCTTTTTTTATTTGCTGGGACCGCTTCTTCGCGGTCTCAGCCGCTTTTGTTGTCTGATCCGCAAGTTCATTCATCGCCTCGATGACGGCTTCTCTCTCTTTCACATACGCCTGGTTAGTATCCTCAACAGCCTGCTTAATCTCGCGATATGTCCCTTCAAGATTTTCCGGGATACAAGCAAAGGACATCTCATCGCCCTGAAAGTGAGCGTCGAGCGGTGGTTTGACAGTTCTGGCGAACAGCGCTCGCCACACCTCATCTGTGTGGCCGTTTAACTTGAAATGATAACGCGTCGCAAGGTCGAGGATTTCGAATCTTGATCTGCTGACGATCGAAACCGGCGCGAGATTCAAGTAGGCCGTCTGATCGCGATTTATTGGATCGACTTTTGTAAGAGCGCCATTTTTCTCAATCAAATTCTTTATCGGATGATTTAACTCGGGCTTCATTTGAAAAACATTAATCCAGTCCGCGCACGTGGCCTGGAAATTCGCGCTCTAACATCTCGACTCCCGCAGCTGTGATCCGAAAAAGTTTTGTGGCTCCGAGCTCGCGCCACCGCCAAGTCAGAAAGTTTTTATCCACGAGAAACTGAATTTCGGCTTCGATTTCTTCATCTGTTCGTGGATGACCGAAAGCCGTTTTGAGCAAACTAATGAGAAAGCTTTGAGGCATTTCAGTCGCTCGCTTTTTATACGCCTCGATCAATAGCATAAGGCGCAATAACTCGTTTTCGTGAAGCCGATCTCTTCGATTCGTTTCAGACATTTTGGTCGATTCGCTCCCGAAGCGTTCTTAACTGTAGCAGGCCAACGGGTTAAAAAGGAAAATTGAATTCAAAACTCGTGTTGTCGAAGAATCTTTCCTCTGTAAGCGAACCTGATATAGACAATTCGAGATGCCCTTTCCTTTAACAACTACGGACGTGGCCGTCCGGCTGCGAGACTATTCACGGGAGAATTACCTGCTCCTCGCGAATGCATCAAAGGTGTCGTTTTAGGTAGTGCCACGCTAAGCGCGATTAACATCGCGACCGACCTTCCAACTCAGTGGCCAAAAATTTCCCTGTTCATTTGCTCGGGCGCAGCAGCCATTATTTCATACGTAACGTGGACCCGCGGTGTTCTATTGACGAACTCCCGAGCAAACACGCGAGATACCGTGCTTCCGCTAATCATGGGTGGCGTGGAAATGTCTCTTTTTGGCGTCTTGAATACTTCGAAAAACGCGTTTCCGGCACCGTGGCAATTTTGGTTCTTTCTATTAGCAGCACATTCCCTTCTCGCTGTCCTCCTCGTCAGAAATAGGATTCGAAACACGCACGAAAGCGATTTCGATGAAGATCTCCGCCCGCTCATATTCGAAGATTACACCGCTTGGATGAAAAAGGACGTACGCGGCGCGTTCGCGGGAACAGGTATTTCTGTCCTGTTCGGGGGTTTTACGTTGCTCGCTTGGAAGCTAGGCGGGCCAACTTATGGAAATTGCGCGGTCGTGATTCTCCCCCTTTTGCCAATGTTCGCCTTACTGAAAGCTACGCAGCGCGCGACTCGACAGCTTTGGGATTTGGACTCGCGAATCTCCAAGAAGCTTGTCGTCCCCGGCGCGTGAATGTCAGTACGCGAAGGTGCCCGATGGAAATTTTTCAGTCCGAATGGTGTTGCCTTCGAAGTCGAGAACATCGACTTCGCCACCCTTTACCCGGCTGTGCCAGCGGGCATAGCTGATTGCGCCGCTCTCGCTGTGATACCAAAGCGAGCCGTGCGAAAGCCGTTCGCTTTCGAGATCCCAGCCATCACGCCTCTTTCGAGGCCTGACTGTGTATTGGTCCAATAGCGCCTCGGGCACACAACGATTTTTAATGTCCTCTCGGCTTCCTAAGGAAGTGAATTTTATTTTCGGCTGTGATAAAACCCCGGCGTGCGCCGGACACCTGGAAATGATCTGCTCTTGGGAGCCGTGGCCGGCCGGAACGCGAGCCTCGGCCTATCTCGCAGTCAGCGCGACAAACATCTTTATGTTTGCGGCAGCACCGGCACCGGCAAATCGAAGTTTCTCGAGAACCTCATCCGCCAGGACATTCGGAATTGGCGGAAGAGTAAGTGCGGGCTCTTGGTTTTAGATCCGCACGGGTCGCTCTATGACGGACTCATCAACTGGCTCGCTTGGAACGAAGTCGATAGGCCAATTATTCCGATCGATTTGCGACAGGACGATTGGGTTGTTTCCTACAACGTCCTTCGCCAGCGAAAGACCGCTGACCCGGCGGTTCTTATCGACAATTTGATTGAAGCCATTGGCTATGTTTGGGGGCAAATCGGAACTGACCAAACACCGCTTTTTGAACAGTGGGCGGGTAATATTTTGATCGCACTATACGAAAAGCGGTTAACGCTTCTTGAGTCGGAAATTCTTCTCAACCGATTGGGAAAGCGCGCCCGTTCGGCCATTACCTCGGATTTAAGGGATGTAATGGCGCGACTAGATTGGAGCTTCATTGACTCTCTTTCGCCGAAGGATTTTGACGCTCAGCTTGGAAGCACGAACCGAAGAATGCGCCGGTTTGTTAAAACCCAGGCCATTCGAGCAATGTTCGGAGTTGAGGATGTTTCGCTCGACCTCGGTCAAGCGATCGAGGAAGGGGCAATCATCCTCGTTAATCTCGCCACTGAGCGCGCCCGAATCTCAAAAGAGAACTCCGAGCTTTTTGCGACGCTTCTTCTTAGCGATTTATGGACAGCGGCACAGGAGAGAGGAAAGCGTGAGCGGCAGAAGCCCTTTTATGTTTACCTCGACGAGTTTCAGCGATTCATTACGCCAACGATTGCCGACAGTCTTGACCAAGCCCGCGGCTTCGGTCTTCACCTAACGATGGCTCATCAGTTTCCGAATCAACTGCTCGACCGCGGTGAAAGCGGGAAGCGCGTCTACAATTCCATAATGGAAAATGCGTCGAGCAAAATTGTCTTTCGCCTTCAACACGACGAGAACCTGAAAGCACTCGCTCAGTTGCTGTATATGGGCGTGCTCGACCCTGACAAAATTAAGCTGAAGCTCTACAGCCGGAAAGTGATGGACTATGTGGAAGAGCAGCGAACGGCCTATGGCAGCAGTCGTTCATCAGGCTCCGGTGGCGGAAGCCAGTATGGCTCGGCGAGCGGAAGCGGTCGCGGTGGAACAAACAACTACGATTATTGGAATCAGTTTACTGATTCGAGCCGCTCATGGAGCACGTTTAGTTCTGGCTCGGGGAGTTATAGCGACTCCTGGGCGGACAGTGAGTCTACTTCGGAAATGACAACGTCCGTCCTCGTTCCCCAAATGGGCGAAGAGCTTTCTCACGTTCAGTTTGAATCAATAGACGAACAAATTTTCCGTTCGATGGCAGTCCTTCAAAGCCAGCAAGAGCGAAATTGCGTCGCCCGCCTCGTCGGTATGCGCGCACCGGCTGCAATACAAACGCCTGACGTTATGAAGCGACCGGGGAGCCCTGAGAGGACGAAGCGTTTTCTCGAAAAGTGCTACGCTAAGTGGCCGTTCGCTCTTTCTCTACTCGATGTGCAGGATCGTATCAGCGAGCGCGCCGCTAAATTCGCTCAGCTGATTAACTACGAATTGGTCGACGACTCAACTACAGCAAAAAGAAGAATCCGATAGGGCGCTTATCTCGTGCCGCTTGAACGCCTGGCAGGGCGGACCGGCCAGAAAGATTTTCTAGCTTTTCATAGGTTCGGCGCTAAAAGTGAGCACCGTGCAACTCTGTCAGCGGCGGGAATGAAGTCGACCAAAGCGTCGACGCGCAAACATCTTAACGCTGGACAGCCTCGCAAGAGGAAAGCAACGGTGGGTTGTCTCTTCGCAGCAATCGGTGGATTCTGTAAAGCCTTTCAAAACGCCGGAGCTTCGGTGTTATGGGCTAACGAGAAAGATCATTTCGCTGAGAAGACATTCCGGCTGAATTTTCCCAAGTTAAATTATCTTCGGAAGCCAGTCGAAGAATTGCATGTTGAAGACGATTCTCTCGAGCCGGTCGATATTCTAACGGCGGGTTTTCCCTGCCAGCCATTCTCCGTCGCCGGAGAAAAGAAGGGTTTCCTCGACAAAGAGCGTGGCGAACTCTTTCTTCACATTATTCGAATTCTTCGAGAGTTCGGTAGCGATAAACCGAAAATTTTGCTTCTGGAAAACGTCCGGCATTTTTTGACACACGACAAAGGTCGAACATTCGCGCGCGTCCAGCGAGAAATTCAAAAGGCCGGCTACTGGTTTGGTGACAAAGATGCTCGAATTCTGAATACCATCGATTACACCGACATCCCCCAGAATCGGGAGCGCGTATTTATGGTCGCTTTCAGTCGCAATCATTTTGATAGCAACACGTTCGAATTTCCCGATCCATTACCCGCTGACTCGCTTCGAACCGTTCGAGAGTTTCTCACCTTAAATAAGAAGGCACCGGAATCTTTTTACTTTCGGGAAACTCAACGCTACTACCCGCTTTTCGTTAAGAAGATGGCCGAAGGCGATCCAAAGGCTGTGTATCAGCTCCGGCGAAACTACGTCCGGGAAAATATGTCAGGTCTGTGCTTCACGCTCATGGCTAATATGGGCGACGGCGGCCACAACCATCCCGTGATCAAAGACCGATGGGGAATTCGTAAGCTTACTCCGAGAGAATGTGCCCGACTACAAGGTTACACAGATGATTGGTTCAAGATTCCAGATAGCCTTTCCCGCGGCCAGATCAGCAAGCAAATCGGGAACTCGATAACCATCCCCTTAGTGGAAAAACTCGCGGCGGAGTGTATTCGGCACATACAAATCTCCCGGAAGGCTAGAAAATTAGCTGCATAACAAGGTTGCAGTCGCCTAACGGCCCAGTCAGGATTCGACGAGAAATTCATGCGCTGGTTTTTTCCTTCGAACAATGGCGGTCAAGAGAGCGGATTCCATGACGCTGGCGTTGAAACTTTCCGGGGCAACATCGACCGGTATATTGCTCGCGAATCCATCCAAAATTGTCTCGACGCTGTAGACGATAAGACCAGGCCCGTTCGGGTCGTATTTCAGCTCCGCGATCTTCCCGTAGAATCGGTTCCGGGAGTCGCGAAACTGAAGGACACGCTAAAGCGGTGTTCTGACTACTGGAAGAGTGACAAGAAGGCGCGCGCCTTCTTCGATAAGGCGGTAAAACTTCTCTCGGAGAAGACCATTCCCGTCCTGCGGATTGGCGACTACAACACGACAGGTGTTCTAGGCAGCGATACCGATCGTTCGGGCAACTGGTATAACCTAGTAAAGTGCGCAGGCTCTTCTTCGAAAGGCGGAGGTGAGGGAGGCTCTTTCGGAATAGGTAAAAACGCACCGTTTGCAGCTAGCGCTCTTCGAACGGTTTTTTATTCCACACTCAACAAAGATAACGAACAAATCTTCCAAGGTGTCGCGAGATTAGCGACGCACGACGATGATAAGGGTGAGCGCGTGCAAGCGACCGGGCTCTATGGGGGTAACGGGGGTGAATCGATACGAACGCCATCGGAAATCCCGTGGGAATTCAAGCGCGATGTCCCCGGAACTGATATTCATGTTCTCGGCTACCAACCCGGAGAGGAGTGGGAAGTAGACCTAACGTATTCCGTCCTCGAAAACTTCTGGCCAGCAATCAACACGGGATTGCTCACCGTTGAGATAGCCGGAACAACGATCGATAAACAGCGCCTGCCAGAACTGATGGAGAAGTTCGCGGCGGAGAAAGGTTTTACCGGACACTTCTACTACCGAGCTTCGGTTTCACCGGCTGCGAAAGTATTCAACGTTGATCTTCCTACGCTTGGCCAAGTATCGCTAAACCTACTGCCCGGTGACGTTGGCTTGCCCAAACGCGTAGCACTTTCCCGTCAGACAGGAATGGTGATTCAGCACCGCGCGTTCCGATCCATAATTCCGTTCTCGGGATATTTTGTCTGCAACAATAATCAAGGTAACGAGCGTCTCCGTGAAATGGAGCCCCCTCGCCATGACGCTTGGGACAAAGATTTGCCGGAGAAGAACAGTGGGAGAAAAGTGCTCAACGAATTGTTCGGCTGGATCAGCGATTGTATCGAGAAACTGAGGCCGTCGGACGACTCACAGATAATCTCGATACCGGACCTTTATAAATTCCTACCAGACGACGAGGACGCCGAGCAGCCGGGACTCGACGATGAACCCGAGGGCACCGTTTCGGAGGAAACCGCTGAGAAAAGGCCGAGTCAGTTGCCAATCAGTTCTCGGCCGATGAACAGGCCCCAAGCCGCAACCGAACCAGATTCTCAGGAAAGTGATGAAGCCGAGGACGAAATTGTTGCCGGCGCCGGCGATTCACCGACAGGGGGCGGTGGCGCAGGTGGCGGCGGCGGTGACGGAGATGGTGGCGGTGGCGGCGAAGAAGGCCAAGGCGAAGGAGAAACTCAGCCGGCAGGCGGGTCGGGAGGCGACAAACCGAAACATCCAATACCCGTTCGGTTCCGATCGTTTCTAGCTGAAGAAAACGCTGGCAGCTATTTCCTCGTTATAACTCCAGACGCCACGAAAAAAGGCGACCTTTCGATTTTTGCCGTCGGCGATGATGCTCGTCGCGAGCCGCTGGCGATAGCCAATGCAGAAAATATGAAGGGAGAACCGCTCGCTGTTGAAGAACCTAATCGCATAAGCGGCGTAGCTCTCACTAAGAATCAACCGCTCCGAATTAAAGTAGACTTAAAAGAACCGGAGCGCCTCGCTCTCGAAGTTTCAGCGTATGAAGCTTAGGAGTCGATCCTTTCCCTATCCAGTCGTCGGAAACGGAGACGACGTGCAAAATTCCGCGCTTCAGGCGTCCTTCGAAGTCAATTATGACAAGAAGAATTACTATCTGAAGTGCGGCTACGAGTGCAGCAACAAGACAATTCTCAAGCTTATAAGCGAAGGAAAAGCGGCTTACATTACACATGTTGAATGCACCAACACAGTTTTTCGTGGACGGTTTGCTACTAGTGAACATGAACAGAGCATCCCAATCCCGGCCGATGCTTTAAATGGGACGGTTGAAGTCAATTTTTTCGTATGTGCGATTCAACCTATCGCAAACTATACAGTTATAGGCGCTCATCCCGACTATGGGAAAGCTCAGTTTTCAATCACGCGAGGCGATATTCTCGCCCTAACGGATGGGCGCACATTTAATGCTGAGCGTGATACGAACAGCTTGCGACGGGTTAGTTCAATCATGCAGATTGAACAATCGAAGGATGAAGGCGACAGACCGATGGAGATTTCCTTCGGCAGCCCCAAAATCCGTATCATCCTTTCTAAGCCGGATTTCGATGACTACAAATTCCTGAAAAGTCAGGAGCACTTACAATCAGCGCTAGCGGCTGCGATTGTCATTCCCGCCTTAGTCGAAGCCCTCCACCTCCTACGCGACGAGGAAAGCGGCTACAATAGTTACCGCTGGTATCAGAATCTGAGACATCGTCTCGACGATCTCGGGATTTCTGGCGATTTCGAACCCCTTACGGTTGCTCAGAAACTTCTTGAGTTGCCACTGCGAAGATCCCTTCAGCAAGCAAAGGCCGCGCTACTCAGCAGTAGTTAAAATCGAACGTATGCCGTATCAACGATATTTCCGGGAGGCCTTTGTTAACCAGTTGTATGGCGACGTCGAGACGAATCTGACCCGATACACGCAGGATAAGATTTGGATACCTGACTACGCTGCTGGCAGTAAGTTCGATATCGAGTCAAAGATTCAAATCCCAGATGGATTCGATCTCGCGCCTCCCGATAAGGATGATCTTAAGGACTTCGAAAACACACGGAAACTTTTTGATACTCTGAAGTCCTTAAACCCAGTGCAAGCAACCGATCCAAGACTTTGGACATACATGACGCATGTGACGTTCTGGCCGTATATGCGGAAACGCTGGAAGCTCGAGGCGAGCACAACAAAAGCAGGCAATGAAAGGGACTATATATTGTCGCACTATTTCGTCCGTTCTTTGGAGAGCCGTGCACTACTGCGCAACGGAGTGGCGCGTTTGTGGTGGTATGGCTTCCTAACGTATGATTCGAATCGAGAAAACCCCTACGAACTGACGGGCGTGCTGCTCAAACAACTTGATATTGCACAGCAAATTTTGGAACGCAGCTTGGGCCGCAATCGTGATGTGCTCCAAAGCTTCCTAAGCTTCCTCCTGGACCATCCAGAATTAACCGAGGGTGACAAAGGCCGAGCAATCATCCGCGCTATTGCGAAAAAGCTTAATCTACGCGGAGGTGTTTGTGTCCTGGACGAACTGGACAAATCGGAGATCCGACAATTCTTGGATGCGACTATGGTTGCCGTCGCTTAGGATGTTGCCTTAATCTGACGAAACCCGAGCCGATTTAGGCGACGCGCGAGACGTTTTGGACTGTTCGCTTCACAAGCCCAAATCACGATTACCTTCCAGCTTTGCTGACGCAGCGCTTTGCGATGCCGCGCATCCCTTAAGGCGTTTCCATCAAGTTTCGGAATCCAATAGTCGGTATTGGATTTCGGCGTTGTGCACTGAAGGCAGCCGCGATGACGATGCCAAAAACAGCCGTGAACAAAAATCACGATACGGAATCGTCGCAACACAAGATCAGGCTTGCCGGGCAGTTTCGCGCCGTGGAGGGCATAACGATATCCGCGACGATGCAATGCCCGCCTAACGTTAATTTCCGGAGCGGTGTTTTTACTCCGGATGCGACTCATATTCCAGCTGCGCTTCGTTCTGGTAAGGTGATCTCCCATGCCAGCTACTCGTCGTTAACGGCCTTAATTGAGTTCCGGCGGCGAGGATAGATCAACAAGTAGAGAGAAGTCCTTCTCAAATTCGAGCAATAGAATCTCATTGCTCGAATCGGGAGACACCGGCCAGAAATTGTCGTTGTTAGGCGAGCCAAGACACACCCCTTCCTGGCCGGCAAATGGCCCCGTGACGATAAGCACGCGAGTTCCCACGCCAATTGTGTCTGCCCCGCGCTTCATTCCTCTAATTTCCGTCGCAAGTCGAAGGAATCAACTGATGCAACGTCATCATTTTTTCCAGTAATCAGCATTGACCTCGAATGGTTCGTATCGCTCGTCCCCAATCCACTTCAGGAAGATGGAAGGCTGTTTCCAGGATTCTCCGAATCGATTCGCCCACAGCAGGCTGCATTGTTTCTTTGTTCTCGTTAACCCGACCAAGAACTTGCAGATTTCAATGTCTTTGATGTCGTTCTCGTCATGCGGGATATCACCAGCGTGCATTCCTGTCAGGAACACATGCTGTGCAGACATCCCCTTTGACCCCTCAAACGACACGAGCTTTATCGTGACTCCCTCCGGCACTTTCTTTTCCTCCTCTTTTTTCTCTTTCGGAGGAGTAAATTCTTCTACTTCCGCGAGGATCGCTTTCTTGAATTTGTCCGGTATCAACTCATGAAGTGGTCTTTTGGTTCCGGCGTCCCTTACCGCGGCGATCGCGAGGCCCTTCTTGCGAACCTCAAGAATTATTCTCCATCCGAGATTCGATTCCGGGTTTTTCTTCAGCAGTTCGAACGCGCGTTCGGCGCTCAAGGCTTCTTCATGTCCTGAGCGTTTTTCAATCGGCCTACCGACTTCGGTGAGATACTCTGCGACCTGCCGGAGATATTGAATGCTCCCGATAATGAGAACCACAGGCTCGCCTTTTTTATTCGCTTCCTCGACTTCATTGTCTGGGATGCGACTGATCGCTTGGTCTATAAAGCGTCCGAAGTAGTTCGCTTTTTTGCGCTGAACACTCGTTTTAACGAGCTGGATTTTCGGATATTTCTTGCTGTCTTTCCCTTTGACCGGGGCAAAATGCTTATACGGCTTTTTTATTCGCCCTTCGAGTTTCTTGATCTTCCTTGCCTCCTCCAGAACATCCTCCACCGCATTGACGATGACCTCCGGGCAACGCATGCAAAACGGAAGCTCGAAGACTTCGTATTCACGGGCGTTGTGAAGCGAACGGATAAACTCCCAGCTCGCGTCGCGCAATTGGCTGTATAGTGCTTGATCATCATCGCCCGCTACTACGATGGGGCTTTGCGTGGCCAGCGACTCTATCAGTTGGGCCTCCATGCGATTGAAATCTTGGTATTCATCAATCAGCACAAGGTCGAACTTAGGAATCGTTTTAGGATCGTTCCTCAGCGCGACCGCTGTTCTGTATACACTGTCGTCGAAATCAACGGCGTCGTAGTAGTTGGCTCGTTCGAAATAAAATTTCAGTTCGTCCTCCCGCGCGAGTTTTCGCATCAAGTTGACGAACTGTCGTTCTTCTTTTCCCCCGCAGTAAATCCAATCATCCTTGATTAGCGAAGCCATCTCTGGCTGACATACAAAGTCTTTCGTTAAGCCGCTGCGGACTTTCGCGTCCGCCCGCAGCAGCGACTGGCAGTAGCCGTGCAAGGTCGAAACACGGCATAAGTCGCTCAATGCCTTTTCCAGATCATCCCGGAGGTTTGTGATAAAGGTTAGAACGAGACGGCTTTTTTCATTCCCTGGTGTTTCCTTCAAGAGAGCTTTGAAGATGGTTGTCTTGCCGGTTCCCGGGCCGGCAACAATCAGCTTCCGGCGGCTTTTGGAATCTATAATGCGCCGGGTCGCTTCCCGAAGTTCGCGCTCTACATCTTCGACCTTGCAATCAGCCTTCTTTTCGCCCATCTGAAAACTCTACCATGGGACCTGGCGGTTAGGCACGAATGTTATACTTGTCTTGATGTCGATCGAATTCGCGAATTTCTCCTTCAAAGCGCAGTCGAGAGACCTTGAGCTGATGCGCGGGCTTTTTGAGTCGCGCATCATGTCTGCGGCTCACATTGCCGCTATATACTTTCAAGGCCGAAAAGAAGCAGCAAAGAAGCGCCTTCAAACATTGAAGGCGCTCAACTTGGTTCAGGAACGACCGCGAAGCGTTAACGAACCGTCCGTCCTCTTTTTGACCCGTAAAGGCTTTACGCTTCTCTCAGATCAAAAGTTACTTAGCAGCTATCCGAAATTATCTGCCGTCGCTTTCGAAAAACGTGCAGACGTTAGTCCACTCACGATTAAGCATGAGCTTCAAGTCATGGATGTTAAGGCGGCCTTTTTCTCTCGACTTGCGCATTTAGAGAAATTTTCAATCGTTGAGTTCAGCACGTGGCCCCGGTTGCACGAATTCCGAGCACAAAGATCAGCTTCCAACATCCAGGAGGCGCTTGTGAAGCCGGATGGCTTCATTCGAATCCACGAGCGGAACGACCATGGAGGTTTATTCGAATACACATTCTTCCTTGAAGTCGACCGATCAACCGAAACACAAGAAACTCTAGTTAATCGCGCAACTTGTTATCTCGATTATTACAAATCAGGCGGATTTGCTCTGTCTAATGGCGCCGCGAGATCGAACTACAAAGATTTTCCGTTTCGCGTTCTTCTTGTTCTGAAATCTCACGAACGAAAAAACAACACAGCACGGCGTCTTCTCGAAAACAATCCGCCGATAAGAACATTGGCTTACTTAACAACTTTGGAAGAGGTGCAGACAGATCCAATCGGTTCGATTTGGATTCGTCCCGCAGATGCCAATACAAAAGTCGGCCTGTTCAACGAAGATACTCTGACTCGTTAGGAAAACGGATTAGAGTGCAACTGCGGTCTCACATTTGTCCTCTTGCTTGAGCGCGTCACTGACACGTAACGTGCGATTACCGACGATTTTCAGAGCCAGGTTGTGAACAAGGGGTCATTAAAAAAAGACTTGCACGCCTGGCGGCCCTGCGCTCATAAACTCCTTCTCAAAGACCATCAGCAGCTCCGTCAGGGTCCCTTGAATGGGGAAGCCTTGCCGGAAACGGCTGATTATGGTATTTATAATGCTAGATTTACCAGTTATATGAGCTTTAAGGATATCGTTAGACAGGACCTCGCGGATTTTCACCGCTTGACGGCGCTATTGATTGTCGGCGTTTCTCGAGAGAGGCTTTTCGAGGAGTTTCCAGGAGCTTCTCCCGTAATGGGTCGTTCGTTGTGGACCTACGTGAATGACCTGATCGTCGATGGCTCGGTAGCGGAAACGAATGGCAAGCTTAAATACCGTTACAATCCGCTCTAACCGCTGCGCGTCTCTGCGACAGCGGTTTTTTTATGCTCGGCAGCACTAGTCTTTCGCGTTACTTGGTCGAGTTCGCCGTGATCGACCATTAGGAAGCCGTCGATAGCAGCTATCAGGGCGGCGCGGATGTCTTTTCCTTTTGCTGTGTCGTTCACCGTATACCAGCAATTGAACGGTGCCGTTTCGTATTTCTTTTGTCGGAGTAAATACCTTAATGATTTAACTCCCAGCTCTGACGCTTCTTGCTCGCTCTTTATCCCATAACGAATCTTTCTCCGGGTCGACCCGATTAGGATTACCGATTGTATTCCGTTCGCCGCTAGGTTTTCGGAAAGCGTCTTCTGCAAAGTGTGTTTCGCGTTCTCCATGCTTTCCTGAACCAACGCGCGTCGATCCTTCATCTTTTCGATTTGGAACGACTTCTTTTCGTCCGAAATGTCCTCTGCGCGCAACTTCTTCAGAATGCGCGTGTCCGCGAATTTCTGCCAAAAATCTTCATCAGTCTTGAAGACGCTCTTGAACATTTGTCGATCCTCCAGATAGGCCTCGAAAAGAGGCTTGATATCATCTGGAAGAGGTTTCGAGTCGGTAACGTGTTCCTTGTAGAGCGAGCGAATGCGGCTCTCGAGCCAGGTGTCGTCAAATTCCAGCATAATCCCCAAAAACCTTTTGCTTTCCGCCAAGCGACTCTTGGCATTCTTACTGTGCTCTGCATTCAGTATTGAGGTCAGATTCTCGATAAAATCGTCCAGCTCACCCGTGGTAAGCATATAAACGATAATGTTTTCTAAAATCTCGTCGTAGAGGTGGACTTTGTGATGGGCGTTGATGTATCGGTAGTCCTGAAATCGCTCCCACAGAAGTTTTTCAGTATCGGAGATCGTCCGTGGCGAGGGCGTTATCCAGTAGTTGTCAGGCTGCCCGGTTTTCTCCCTAACCGTATACAGTGCAAAGAGGCGCCCAAAGTCTATTCCTGACTTAAACAATCCGGAATTCATTCCGTCACGATTCGTAAAGTCGATTCTGTCGGCATCGATCGTTCCGCTAATTGTAGACTTAGTAATCGGAGACTCCTGACCCCGAAGCATAGCAATGGCGTGCTTCAAGAGAAATGCTGCAAACTTCTGCTCACCGGCGAGCTTTTCATCTTCGGTTTCAAACGCGTCTCGCCCAAGTTCCAGCCTCAACTGATATGCCAAGAAAAAACCGACAATCTCATGAATAGCCTTCCTGTCTTTTTTCTGACTTTTAATACCCTCCGCTTCCTGAACCTTTTTGAAGTCCGTGATCAAAGTGGCGCGCAACGTCTTTGTCTCTTCTTTGATCTTAAAAAACTGGTCTTTTCGCTCATCTAGAAAAACTTCGAGTGCATTCTCGAAGATATGGCTGAACGGGAGATGACCGATGTCATGAACGAGCGCTGCAACCCGCAAAACTGCGAGTAATAGCAAGAGTTCCGAGCGGCAGGCGAACGAAGCTGATAGCTCTTTGAAGTGTAGTCCCATTTCGGGCTTCAATTTTTTCCATTCGTCAGTCGTCAGCTTTGCGGCCTCTTTTCGTAGGGCCGCTAAGCCGCGCCCTTCTGCATTCACTGACGCGTTAGCAAACAGCTGCGTTGCGACATGCATGACTCCAATCGTGTGAACGAACCGCGATGTCCTCAGTCCAGGGTATGCTCTGAAACCGCTCGAGTTCTGAATGACGTTATGAAGGCGATTAAATATGAAGTGATTCAATAAAGTTCTTTCCCAAGAAAGCAGCTGTATGTTCCCCCAAACGGGATCTTTAATGATCCGACGTTTTGGAATACTTAAGGTCGGGCGAGGACTTTTCTTTTTGCGGCTCATTTAAGGTGCGTTAACGAGTAAATCGCAACCTTTGTGGAAAGGTAAGCTTTTTTTGCTCAATCCCTCCGCGAAGTGTTGAGAAATTACTCCCACGCTGGCAGGTTGAAATTCGTGCGCCGCAGCACATTCTGTGCGCGCGATAACCGTTTGTTGGGGCAGGAGGTCACGGAGGCCCTCGGTTGTTAGTTCTAAAGTAAAAGCGACTCATTGCTGAGTCGCTACACCCTAACAAACGCGAATCGATAATAGACGCTCCACCGTCGATACATGACGACGAGTGAAAGCGTCCGCTTCGCTTGATTGCCTCCGAGACACGGAAACCATCGCGAATCCTTGTAGATTCGCGATGATCCGAGAGCAACGATAGGAATCTTTCGCTGCAGGTCTGGCTTCTCTTGCCCGAGCGCCAAGAGTTCTTCAATCGTTGCGGGCCGCTGGCCTTCCGTTTTCATTCGCTCGACGATTTCGAGCGGACTCATCGCGCCCGTGAACTGAACGAGTGTCACATTCACGGTGCAACGGCCAGCCGACTGAAGGTAGAAGTTTCGAGGGACGATGTCCTTTGATACTTCATCAAACGCGCCCGCCTCAACCATCTCACTGAGCGATGCGCTGTAGTTTACGGCAAGGGAGTAGGAGTCGCGGCGGTCCGCGCTCACTCTCTTTTCTCCTTCCAGAAGTTCTGCAAACGTGTCGCATCGATTTCCGTTGGTTGCACCACACCTTCGAAGAGCAGACGCTTAACGAAGCGATGCTTCGCAACGTGCTCGAATATGTCATTCGCGCATCGATCTCCGGCGGCGTCTCTGTCAGTGAGAATCCAGACACGCCCGTCCGGGTTAACGAGAGCGACGATGAGCTTGCCCTGCTCCTCGCTGCAACTTGATCCCATCGTCGCAACGACTTCTTCTATTTCGGACTGGTTAAGCCACCAGGTGCTCGGGAACCCTTCAACAACGACAAGGTCTGCAACATGTCGCTTGATCCGATGTTCGTTGTAGATAAGAAGGGACTTCCGAAAGTCGTGCGCCTGTCCCTTCCGCTTTCGCCGACCGGGAAACCTATATTTCGGGTTCTCTTCCGAAATGGCTTTCTCATCGACGACACGGCCGGCGTAGCCAACAAGCTTGCCGTCCCCGTTATGAAGCGGAATGGCAACCCGGGTCGCGAGAAGTCCTCGCGAGCAGTAGCCGAGACCAAAACGCTCGATTGTCTTCGCGGTGAACCCGCGTCCGAAGAGATACGGATGCTCCGCATCCAACCCCTTCAGTTCGAAATCAAGCGGAGCGTTGATAATTGCATCTTCCCCGGTCTCCGCTTCGTCGTTGCTTTCAGCGTCTATCGAATCGGTAGCGTCTCCGTGTCCGGATCGCTCGCTCAGAATCGTTGCAACTCGCCGAACGTCTTCCCCGTTTTTCGGATCTCCCCGTTCCATCAGAACAGCGAAATCCAAAATATTACCGTGCTGACCGCAGCCGAAGCACTGCCAGATTTTGCGTTTCAGATTCGCCGAGAACGACGGCGAATTCTTCTTTCCGTTATGCGTTGGAAGGGGACAGAAGCCGTGGTGCTGTTCACCACGAACCTTCAATTCCACTCCGTAATGCTGAAGAACTCGGGCGAAGTCTAGCTTCGCTCGTAGCTCTTTGAAATCTAACCATTGAGTCATAGAACATATCCTCCTAGCTGGAGTATAGCGCTTCTATGAAGAGTTAGGCCATCTTGCCTAACTAACGCTCTTATGGTATAATCTGAACCAGAGCAGGCATCCTTTCGCTGGCAGAAAGAGGGCCGGTTTCATTCCGAAAGCGGCTCTCAACTGCCAATCTCAATCGAAAGGAAATAATGATCAGACACGAGAACATCGGCGCGTTGGCGGACACGATTCGCCTACGGCCGGACTACCAAACTGAGGAGGTGGGGTCTCTGAAGAGTGCGCTTCGAGCCGGCCTTGCCGACTTCGAGGAACTTCTGGAACCCCTATCGGAGCATGATCGCGAAGCCACGCTTAGTATGTTTCTCGAACGAATCCGAGAAACCGCTGTCGAGTTTCATCTCGCGGTCCTTAAATTGATCGCGAGGGATGAGCTTCGCGAAAATCCCACCCGAGAAAACGTGCAGGTGCTCATCGCACGGTGCGAAGAAGACATGCAACGAATTGCCCGCCTCTATCGACTGCTGTGACCACAGCCGGCCGGAGCTTTAACCCTCCGGCCGTTTTTATTGGTAGTCCTCTTTCAAAATTCTCGCGAAATCCAACAGGCGTTCGATTTTTGCTTTCTTCTCTTCGTCCGAGAAGGTCGCGTTTTGAATTTGCGTCACAAAGTTCTTTACCGTCGAATCAAACATGACCTCAAACTCGGTAAATGAACCTAGAGCCGCAATGGCGCGGGTCAGTTGCTGATTTGTTTCGACTGCCTGTCCTTTGTCTTCGATTCGGCGAATAGTTTGATCGATCAAGTCTGTCTCATCTTGCGGCACGATTGTGATCTGGAATCGAGCGATCGCATATCTTAAGGTCGATTCGTCCGCCTTCCAGGGCCGCAGGATGAATGTATAAAAATATGTTTGTCCTTCTTTGAGGAATTCTGTTGTTTCTCCGCTCTTGGAACTCTGAACTACCAGTGTACCGTTCTGTTGCTCGTCCCACTGGTTAGGGCAAAAGCCGTCAAGCTTCCGAAAGCCGAGAAGATCATATCCTCCGGGCGCATTGGGTTTGAATATCCAGACGATGCGGAGGCCGCGCCCACTTCGTTCCGTCTCGATCGCGACCCAGTCGCCCTCATGAACTTGTCTGTAATTGCAACGGACGAAGTCGAGGCGGCGTTTAAGCGCCGCGACTGCTAGGACTTCGTCGTATGCTCTGTATCGCTTATCGGTCGCTAGCTCATTTTTCTGCGGCGTAGTAATCATTGTGTAATTCCTCTCTACTGCATCGTTTGGAAAAATGCTGTCAACGATTCCGGTCACACTAATCTTCAGCCCGTCAGTCGTTAGTCTTCTCTCCGACAAAAGATCGACCCATTCCCTGACATCTACCCGCCGATACCACTCTTCGCCGTTATTGCTGCGGAACGCTCCAGGAGACGAAGATACTGCCTCGCGCGAAGCGGCTAAAGTATTAGGCTTGTTGAACTGAAAAACGAACCGGTATGAATGCTCCTGCAAGAATGCGTTGAAAACGTTTTGCTCATATTCGTTCGCAAGTTTTTGCTGAATGTTGGAATCCCAGACGTTCGTTTTCGCAAGCGCTTCTTTTGTCCCATCTACTTTCAGCGTTAGCTCGTAATGCGCAATAAAGTTGGCGGGCGTTCGGGTTTCGAATCTTTGCTTGAACTCTATCTCCGATGGTTTTTGAAGTTCCGCTTCAAGCCTTCGTGTGCGTTCTGCTTTGCGCTCATAGTAGAGCGCTATGACGCCTTTGAGGAATTTCGTTAGCCGAGCGAAATCGTCTTCCAATTGTTTTACACCGCCTTTGTTAGGTTTCCATCCGTATCGAATGAAGAACCAGCTGAGGCCCGCGATGAGTATCAACATTATTACGCAAACGATGATCTCAACGGTGAATAATAGGCTGCGCCAATTATTCAGAACAGACAGGACGAAAAGGAACATAAGCCCCACAGCGACGTAGAGCCCCAACTCCTTTTTGGACGCTCCCCATGAATCTCGTCTTAGCCAATGCTCTTCTATAACGTAGAGAACCAGCAAAACCCCGAGAATCCACGGCCAGTTATCTGGAATGTTAGGCACGACTTTCTTTCTTCCTATCCAAGCCAGCGGCGAATCCGATTCTCCACCAGCGCTTTCTTGGTTCCGAATCGCACCCGGGAGTTCTTAATTAATTTTGCCCGGTTGTTATACCGCGCCTCGAAGGGCGGCAAAGTCTTCGCGAGGAAAGGCTCGTGATACGTGCCGTTTTCCAAAAGTTTCATTCGCACCTCGTAGTTAGCCAAATCGGTGAAGTGCCCGGCAGAATATTCACCGCCAAATTCGTTGGCAAGCTCCACTGCGTCTGAAAGGCCTACTCTGAAAGAAACTAATGACCCGACGTTACCAAAGACGGCATCCCGTATGGTTCTCTCCATCTGGCCGATATACTGATTCGAAAGTGTGAGGTTCAGGCGATACTTTCTCGCCTCGGACAGAATCCCGGCAAACGACTCAGTCGAGAAGTTGGGGAATTCATCGATATAAAAATAGAAGTCTTTGCGCTCCTGTTCGGGCATATCGGCGCGAGACATGGCTGCAGTCTGAAACTTACTAACGAGCAGCGAGCCGAGAAGATTGGACTTGTCCTCGCCGAGTCGCCCTTTTGAGAGGTTCGCGATGAATATCCGCTCATGATCCATTATGAAACGGGGATTAACCCTGCTTTTGACCTGTCCGAAAACGTTTCGAAGAGGTGCGGCCATCAAAAGCTGGCCGACCTTGTTCTGAATTGGCGCGATCGTCTCTGCGAGAAATCGTCTGTCGAAATGTTCGAATTCGTTTTCCCAGAACGAACGGACAACCGGGTCACGAACCTGTTTTACCACCCAAACACGGAAGCGCGTGTCGACGAGCATTCGCGGCACACCGAGAAGCGAAACGTTCTCGCATTCCATCAGAGCAGCGACGGAGGCATAGAGAATATATTCCAGCCGCGGCCCCCATGAATCGCGCCAGAGATGTTTGAAGGCGCTAACGAGACTCGACGAATCAAGGTAGTGCTCAGTTTCCCACGGAGAACCAACGAGATTAAATCCGACGGGATATTCGTCATCGGCCGGATTGAAATACAAAACATGGTCAGCCCGCCACGGCGGCACACAATCGAGAATCTCTTCCGCTAAATCGCCATGAGGGTCAATCAGCCCGACCCCGAAACCCCGCTCTATGTCCTGGCAAATGAGATTCCGAAGAAGCGTGCTCTTTCCGGTTCCGGTCTTCCCTACGGTGTAGAGATGCTGGCGGCGATCTCTACGAGAAATACCGAAGGCTGTTTCGCCTCCCCAGACGGACCGATTGCCGATGTAAGTCGTGTCTTGATCCATTCCCGGAGCGAGCCCCTACTCCCCCTTCGTGGTCTAATACGTGACGACATGCGTTGTGGTTGACGAGCCGTCAGGATAATAGAGGCTCGATCCGAGACCCGACGCTTGGTCAGGATTCTCTTAATTTTAGCATGGAAAAAACTCCTTTGGGAGTGCACAACATCAAAAATTCCCCTTAGGTCTAACAAATGAAAAGAGTTCTTTTCATCTTCCTTTCCGTTTCCGCGGTTCTCTCGACGGCGACGGCTAGCAGTCTTCGCGTCTCGACTTGGAACCTCGAATGGTTCCCGAACGGCTCCCCGAAGGAATTGAGTACCGAAGAGCAGAGTGTCCGGCTGTGGAAAAAACGCAGCCGTCGCTCAGGCTCGAAACAAAAACGCGACGAGTGTTGCGATGCTTGCTGTGAAATTTACTATCCCGGCGCAAATCCCGACCAAGGAGCGACCAATCCGAATTGGAGCTTCTTCTGCGTTTTTCGGCATCACCATCCGTACGATCAGAAACTTATAGATAGCGACCGAAGTCGGCACCAGACTAGCGAGAGCAATCGCCGAACCGCTCTCCAAAGGCTCAACATAGAGGGCAATATAAATAGCGAATGACGGCAGCCACTCGGGCGGAATGTGATTCCCGGTTTCGTTTTCCATTTGCATCAACTCGAGGAACCAAACGCTGAGAAGAACCAGCGGAATCGTCGTAGCAACCAAAAGGATCCCCGAGAAACCGCTCGGCGCACCTTTGATCTCACGAAATGCAAATTGCTGGAGCGAAACGCTCTCGATAAACAAGAAAAGGCTTAGTCCCAAGATGAGAAATGCAGCCACCAGCACGAAGAAATGCCACGTAGGTGGCATGATATCGGGGTTGCTTCGCGTAAGATTACCTGCACGCTGCGCGGAGCTATGGATCCCCGAATTGTCCGCGAGTGCGGGATGGCCTGCTATTAGAAGTATTCCTAACAATAAGCCGCACAACCGGGACCCCATGCGGGCGATATCATAAAACAACCGTTTTGTGAAACAAACAAATAATTTTGCGAAGCAAGACTAACGAGTTGTGTGTGAACCCGTCTTTCGCGGTAGCGAAATTGAGGGAGGTTTTGCCACGAGTCATCGGGCAAAACCGACCGAAGTCGGGGGGTCGAGTTTAACGAGAAATCCCGATAAAGGGTTCAGATACAACGCAATTCAATCAATGCGGTATTCCCCGCTGTGGGGAAGGGTGCGGGGAAGGGTCATTGGACTGGATCAGCCTCGAAATGAGTTCGAGCTATGTCCAATAGACTCCACATTAGACTAGTTCGCTCTGAAATGGAGCCCGTCTCTCTGACGGCTACGTTTGTTTTAGCGAGGAAATTCCAAGCGGCGTGCAAAAGGCGAGAAAATCAAAAAGAAGATTTTTTGATTTAGTTTTCGAGCCGTTAACGAGTTGTTGAACGAAATAATAGAACGCGTTCCGCGTGCTGAGCAGTTTGCGCGGATAGCTCCGTCTCCGGCACTCGTCATCTGAGCAACTGCTCTATCGTCTCGGCCATCGCTTCCGTCTAGCGGTGGACAGTGTTCAACCATCCCCTCAGAGTTACCCCTTGAATGCAGCCGCGTCTCTTCATTCCGAGCAACGAGCCGCGACTGAAATTTTCCTCCATTTCAGAGCGTGACAGAGGAACTAGTTGATTGAATTTTGGCTGTACACAGGCGGTGTCTTCGACTACATTTGCCTGTGTTAAACTACCCCCATGAAACACTTCATTTACTGCCGTAAATCAAGTGAAGACGAGGACAGGCAGGCGCTTTCGATTGTGGCGCAGCTTTCGGAACTTGGAACGATTGCCCGCGTAAACAATCTCCGAATCGTTGATACGCTCACCGAAAGCAAAAGCGCCAAGGAGCCTGGGCGGGAAGTTTTTAATGAAATGCTCCGGCGAGTCGAAGGGGGTGAAGCCAACGCCATCCTCACTTGGAAACTCGACCGTCTCGCTCGCAACTTCGACGATGGCGGGAGAATTATCGGAATGCTCCAGCGCGGAGTTATCAAGGAAATCCGCACGTTCGAGAAAACGTATCTGCCTAGCGACAACGTAATGTTGATTGCTCTCGAACTTGGAATCGCCAATCAATATGTCCGCGATCTTTCCCTAAACATCCGCCGTGGCATTCGCGAAAAAATTCGCCGAGGCATTTTCCACGGCAAAGCGCCCTATGGCTACTTCAACGAGCCTAGGCTCCGAACAATCGAACCGCATCCAGAACGATTCCCGAAACTCAAAAAGATTTTAGAGATGTTCGCGACTGGTGATTATTCACTCACTGACATTCGCGAAGAAATGACGAAAGCCGGACTTCTCGACATGAACGGTAAGGGGCCGCTCGCATACAGCAGCATCGAGAAGATTTTGCGCCGACCGTTCTACTACGGTGTCTTCGAGCATAAGGGTGAACTTCACCCAGGCACTCATGTGCCGATGATCTCGAAGAAGACCTACGACGAAATTCAGAAAGCGATGCTCTTCCACAGCAAACGACCTAACGGCATACGCAAACAAAAAGGCTTTGTGTTTCTGAATTTCGCCACGTGCGAATCGTGCGGCATGAGCATCACCGGCGAGCGGCACATTAAGAAAAGCGGTCTCCAATTTTATTACTACCGCTGCACTCACAAAAATAAACAGAAGGCATGCGAGGAACGTGGAGGTGTTCGTCACGAGAAATTCGAAAGTGAGGTTCGACGAAATGTCGAACTCGTGACGCTCTCCGACGAATGGAAAGAGAAATTCCTCGCCCGTGTTGAGTCGTGGTCTGATGAGGCAGCCGGTAGAAAACAGGAAGTGATCGACCGCTTGAAGTCCGAACTTTCAACTCTGAAATCCAAGATCGAGCGGCTTAATGTCGCCTTCACGGACGGCACTTTGAACATCGATGAGTTCAAAGAGATTAAGAACCCGCTGGTTCCGAAGCGTCTTGAAATCGAGCAGGAAATTATCGAGCTGGAGGGAAGCCGCTTCGATCGGCTCGAACCGCTTCGAAATTGGATTTCAGAGGCAAACGAAGCCAGAAACTGGGTTGCTGACAACAACCTGTTAAAAATGAAGTCATTTTTGCTGAAAGCCGGCTCGAACCGCCTTTTGCACGCCCAAACGCTTCGCGTTTCGTTTATAAAACCTTGGAATTTCCTCGCTAAAACAAACGTAGCCGTCAGAGAGACGGGCTCCATTTCAGAGCGAACTAGTCTAATGTGGAGGCGAGGGGAGTTGAACCCCTGTCCTCGCCGCTATCCGCGCAAACATCTACATGTTTATCCGGCGCTTGGTTTCAGAAGCCGACGTTGCACCGGCGCACTGCCGACTTCCTAGTGTCCGCGAAATTCCTTCACCGCCCGGCGCGGTCACTCCGCCGGGACGATTAGCCTGCTGTCCACGTTCGGCGCCGTAGCAGGCGTCCAGCTCCGAACGTCACGGTCAATTAAGCCGCGAGAGCGAGATCTTGGTGATCTGCGTTTATTTGTTTTGGTCCGGATTTTAACGAGGCCAACGAACCATCCTCGACATGCCGCCTGCGTTTCCAACGATGAGTCGAAACCAGTGCGCCCCCGTTTTTTTGGAGGATGAAACATACAATTTTTTCACGTTTTCGCAATGCATGCTTGCGATCGGCCCTGCCATCATGTGCATTGGCCACGCAAAAAAATGGGGACCGATGGGACGAGTTCGACTTTCTGATTTAAACGAGCCGCAGCGCGCGGCCGTGACCACGATCGACGGTCCCCTCCTGATCCTGGCCGGGGCGGGCACGGGCAAAACCCGCGTGATCACGCACCGCGCCGCCTACTTGATCGAGCGCGGGATCGATCCGGGCCGGATTCTCGCGGTCACCTTCACGAACAAGGCGGCGACGGAAATGCGGGAGCGCCTCGCCCGGATGGTGCCGGCAGATGCGGCGAAGCAGGTGACAATGTCGACCTTCCATTCCCTGTGCGTCCGCATTTTGCGCAGCGGAATCGATCGCCTCGGTTACAAGAACAACTTCACCATTTACGACGAAGGCGATCAGCTCGGCCTGATCAAAAAGATCATCACGCGCACGGCGGCGAAGGACGAAAAGCTGGATCCGAACCTGGCCCGGGCGTTGATCAGCAAAGCCAAGAACACCGGCGGCGCCACACTTTTGCCTAACAACGACGAGACTTTGCTCGGCGCGGTCTTCGGCCGCTACCACGCGGAATTGAAAACGGCCAACGCGGTCGATTTTGACGATTTGCTCGGGCTGGCGGTGCAGTTATTGCGCGAGCATCCGGAAGTGCGTCGCCGCTGGCAATCGAAGTTTCGTTACCTGATGGTGGACGAGTTCCAGGACACGAACCGGCTGCAGCTCGAACTGGTCCGGCTCCTGGCGGACGAGCGCCGCAACGTGGCGGTGGTGGGCGATGACGACCAATCGATCTATGGCTGGCGCGGGGCCGAGCTTTCCAACATTCTCGAGTTCGAGCGCCATTTTCCGAACCCGCGCGTGGTCAAGCTGGAAGAGAATTATCGCAGCACCAACGCCATCCTGAACACGGCGAACTCGCTCATCCGGCACAATCCGCATCGCCGGGCCAAGCAACTCTGGACGTCGCAACCCGGCGGCGAGAAGGTGCGCCTGATTGAAGCGCCTAACGATCGCGAGGAGGCGCAATTCGTGACCGAAGAAATCGCGCGGCAACACGCCGATCGCGGCCAAGCCTGGGAAAGTTTCGCCGTCCTGTTCCGGATGAATGCGCAATCGCGCGTGCTGGAAGAGAACCTGCGCCGCCTGCACATTCCGTATCGGATCATTGGCGGGAAGAGCTTCTTCGATCGCCGCGAGATCAAGGACCTGGTCGCGTACATGACGGTGCTGGTGAACCCGGGAGCGGACGCGAGCCTGCTGCGGATCATCAACACGCCGGCGCGCGGGATCAGCCCGGCCACGGTGGAGCAGGCGCTGGCCCTGAGCGTGCAGCGTCACTTCACGCTCTGGGATGCCCTACGCTCGGCCGAATTGCCTAACGAATTGAGCCGGCGCACGGCCGAGAAGGTGGCGGCGTTCGTGCAGTTGATCGAGCGGTACCGGGCGGCCCTGGCCGAGCGGCGAGCGGACCCGGCGGCGCTGGTCGGAGCTTTGATCGAAGAGATCGATTACGCGGCGGACCTGCGGCGCAGTTGCAAATCGGTCGAGGAAATGCGCGAACGCGACGAGAACATTCGCGACATGTTGCGCGATCTGGCGCAATTCACTTCTCGTTCCAGCAAAGGCCTGGCCGGTTTTCTCGATGAGATTGTGCTCGACCAGGAACGCGAAGAAGAGGAACAGGAAGACAACAAGCGCGGCGTCACCCTGATCACGATGCACGCGGCCAAGGGCCTGGAGTTTCGACACGTCTATTTGATCGGCCTCGAGGAAGGCCTGCTGCCGCACGAGCGATCGAAAGCCGAGGGCAGCATCGATGAAGAACGCCGGTTGTTATACGTCGGGATTACGCGTGCCCGGCAAACGTTGACCCTCACTTATTGCCGTGACCGGATGAAATACGGAAGCGTCGCGCCCTGCCAGCCGAGCAGTTTTATCAAAGAGCTCGCGCCCGAATGGCTGGAGCGCATCGATCTACGAAAACTGTTGGGCACGCCAGTGACCGACACGACGGCGAAGAACCGGTTCGCGCAGTTGAAGGCGGCGATCGGCGGATAAGCGATCAGGCGCGGCGCGGCTTGATCGTGCGGGCCGACTTCCGGAGCGTGGCGCGATCGAACGACAATCCGCAGAATTCCGCCAGCCAGGAAAGCGCGTCCTCCGGGTTTTCCTGGATCTCTTCGAAGCGGACCTCGCGAAAACGATTCGTTAGGGATTTGGCGGCGCGGCCGCGTTCCACGTAAATGCGAGCGAGATTGGCGCAATAGTCGAGGTCGTCCAGGTGTGGCAAGGGGGCGTCGCCGGCCGCGCGAAACTCCAGTTCGCGGCGTCGAATGCTCTCGGCCACCAACCGGACATCGCGTACGATGTGGATGACGTTCGCGTCCGGGAATAACTTCAGCCATGCCGGCGCGAAGAGGGTGGTGCGCGGTTCTTTCCATCCCCAGGCCGCGCCCCTGCGCAAACGCCCGCGCCACCAAAGGCCCTTCACATTGTTTCGATAGGCGAAGATTTCGCCGAACCTCTGCTCGAAATTTTCGCGCAGGTGACCGGCACAACCGGCCACGCCTTCGCTCGTTTCCATCTTCTCCAGAAACGGAGCCGGGTCGTACCATGAGGCGCCGCATTGCCGCAAATAATGCTCGTGCAACTGCTGCAACTTTTTCGACTCGCGATGACTGTCGAGATCCTGCCCGATTTGCAGCCCGAGAATTTCCAGGGCGCGCGCCGTCGCCGTGGTACCCGATCGATGCGCGCCGATGATCAACACCGGCGGCTGCTGCTTCGAAGAAAGCTGGATCGGAGCGACGGAAGCCATCCCGCCTACACCGTGTAACCGAAGCGGGCGTCCAACTGTTTCAGCGCTTCCGCCGCGAACGCCTGGTCCTCGGTCGAGAGATAATCGCGATAACCGCCAACCTTGCCGCGCCGCACCTTGAATGCTTCGGGATTGCGCACATCGCGCGAACGCAAAATTTTCGAATCGAACACGCCCTCGGCTTCGAGCCGCTGCATGTTGCCAAAATCAGAAAATTCAAGCGCGTAACGAAAGGCTTCCGGGTTGGGCGTTTCCTCGCCGAGCGCGGCGAGGAGCGCGCGAAAGTTTTCCTGCGGGGCCGCGCGCAACGATTCGTACCGCAGCAGCGTGAAGTTTTTGCGCTGGGCGAATTCGACAAACCAGCTGTTCATCGCCTTGATGATCGACATGATGCCGTAGCGATTGTCCCGCAAAAGATCGCCGGCGGATTTTTGTTTCAACTCCTGCGGCGTTTCCTCGGTCCGGTGCACCAATTGCATGTAAAGCGAAACGAACGCGTCGCGCGGATCGCGCACGAGCAAGACGATGCAGGCCCGGGCCAGCTCGCGCGAAGGCACCAGGTATTTTCCGCGGAGCCGGTCCCACCAGCGCGCTTTCATGCGTTGCTCGGCCAGGTCGTGCGAGAAAATCAGACGCGGAATATCGGGGTCCTGATAATGATCCGGCCGCAAGGTGAACGGCCGCCCGGTTTTTTTGCAAAAGTAGGCACAGAGAAACGTTCGCACCCAGGTGCGCCCGCTTTTCGGCACGGAGATGACGATGGCATCGCCGCCGGACAATTCCCGGGCGCGACTGCTGATGTTCCAGCGCCGCAAGGTCCCGCGGCTGGTGGAGCGGGCGTTGCTCGTCCGCGCGACTTCGCGCATCAGCTTGACGTAGCCCTGGGTGAAAGATTCGAGCGAATAACGCTGCTCGACCAGTTCGCGGCCGCGCAATCCAAATTCCCGCCGCAATTGCGCGTTCTCGATCAGGCGGCCGAGCGTATTGACCCAGTCCTCGTGGGTGCGGGCGAGGAAACCGTTCGCGCCATGCCGGATGATTTCGCTGTTCACGCCGACGTCGGACGCGACCACCGGCGTGCCCACGCCCATGTATTGCAAAATTTTGTAACCGCATTTGCCGCGGGTCCAGACCGAGTCCCACAGCGGCATGATGCCGACGTCGAAACTGGAAAGGTGGCCCTGCTCCGTCTCCAGCTTCCAGATGTCGTTATCGACCGTGACGCCGTCGAGGTGCAGCGGCTTGTCCGAAATGACCTTGAGGCGGAGCCCGGGGAAGGTTTGGGAGAGCTGGCGCAAAGCGGGCTGGATGTGGCGGAGGTAAGGCAGGCCGTCGCTCAGACCGAGCCAGCCAATCGTTAGGCCGAGCCCGTCCCCGTATTGTTTCAATTTGTATTTGGCGACATCGATTGAAGTCGGCAGGACGATGGTGCGAGTGCCGCAGGCGCGCGCGAGGCAGGCGAGGAAATCGTTTCCCGCCACCGCCGCCTCGCAGTGACGCAGGGTGCGCAGGAATTTCCGGAAATTTTTGCCGGCGAGCGGTCGGCGATGTTTTTGTTCGCGGAACATGACCGCATCGTCGAAATCGAAAACGATCCGGCGATTGGCCCGGCGCAGCAGTTTGAGCTCGAGTTGGCTGAAGCCGAGAATCTTGAACAGGACGACGACGTCGTGGCGGGCGGCCTCTTTCATGAGCCGGGCCCGGTTGCGAATGGAGGAACGGCGGCTGGAAAGCACGGTGGTTTCGACCCCGAGCTCCGCATAACGGGCCAGGCAATCGCTCAGCCGGAGACGAATGCTGGGCGCTTTACCGGGTTCGACGACGCAGAGCGCTTTCATGGCGGTGACATGATCGACATGGTGACGGGAATTGTCGATTGTCGTCGAAAGCGGGGCGGCTGCAATGTCGACCGCACGATCAATCGCTGATCGCGGTTGTTGCCGCCCTGCCTCGGGTGGCGGCAACGTGATTTATTCCCGGTCATTCCCGGCCGCCGGGCGCAATCGGCCTCGCGGAAACTCGTCCGCTTCAAGCGAACGAGTTTCGAGCTGACACTTGGCAAAGGGGCGGAGACCGCTTGGAACGGTCGATCCCACGACCTCACTGACCGCTTAAAGCGGTCAGTAGTCGCCGGCGCTCTAACAGAGCCGCCGCTTTAATTTCTACTTGCCAGGTAGACAATCGTCGTATTCATACTGTCGCGGTAGACAATGAACCTGTCCAAACGCTGCGAGTACGCCCTGCGCGCCCTGATCGATCTCGGGATCGCGGCCGAGCTGGGGCGGCCCCTCCTCCAGGTGAGCGAGCTGGCCGCGCGCGAAAAACTGCCGGTCAAATTTCTCGAACAGATTTTCATCCAGCTCAAGGAAGCCGGTTATATCAAGAGCACCCGCGGCAAATTCGGCGGGTACGCTCTCGCCCGCCGGGCCAGTCGCATCCGCTTCGGCGCCATCGTCCGTTTGATCGATGGCCCGCTCGCGCCGATCCGGTGTGTCAGCCAGACCGCCTACTCGCGCTGTACTTGCCCTGATGAAGCGCATTGCGGGCTGCGCATGCTCATGCTCGATGTGCGCAACGCCGTCGCCGACGTGCTCGATCGGTGCACCGTGGCCGAGATCGTCGAGATCACCCTGCGCAAATATCGCCGGGACAAGATCAACCCGCCCTTCCTGCGGCGTTCCACCCCATTGCTCCGCGTATTGGGCTCGACCCGGGCGGCCGGGCCGCGCCTGTCTCCCAGGAAACAACCGTAGAAACAACATGTTCACCAAATCGAAATCGTTAGGCCGAATTGTTCCCGTGCTTGTTGCGGTGGTGGCGCTGACCCCGGCTTCGCTGCGCGCCGCCGCCTCCGAAACCGAGCGTCTCGAAAAACTCGAGCGCGCGGTGGAACAATTGCAAAAACGCAACGCCGAGCTCGAAGCCGAGGTGCGCGACCTGAAAGCGCACAAAACTGCGGCGAGATCGGAAAGCCCGGATCCGCCAAAGGCAAAAGGCGCGTCCGAGGCAAAGAGTTACGTGGCCAAACCGTTCCCGACGGAAAAGACGGAGAAGTGGAAGTTGTCGAACGCGCTGACCGAACTCGAGATCTACGGCGATGCGCGCCTGCGTTACGAATACCGCGGGGGCGAGACGGATCACGATTCCCCGGTGGCGCGTCCCGGAGTCGGGGTCGCCGGGCGCGACGACTGGCAGGAACGCGAGCGCGAGCGTTACCGCTTGCGCATTGGTTTGCGCGGCACGCTGCTGGACGATTGGTTTTTCGGGGTCAGGCTGGAAACCGGACAGAACCCGCGGTCGACCAACGTCACCTTCGGCGACGATACCTCGGGCAGCGCCGCGGCTAACAACAACCTGCCATGGTCGAAAACGAATGACGGCATCAACGTTGGCCAAGCCTACGTCGGCTACAAAGGTTTTTCCGATTTCACGTTCATGGGTGGCCGCATGCCGCAACCGCTGGTCACGACCAAGCTGCTCTGGGACGAGGATATCAACCCGGAAGGGCTGGCCGAACAATGGAAGCACACGTTTGTCTTTGGCGCGGATGACGAAAGCCTGAGCCTGGGCAAGGACGGCACCGGCGTGGTTGCGCCGGCAAAATCCGAGCCGTTCCTGCAGCTCGATGTCTTCGCCAATTTTGCGCAGTTCGTTTACGACGATGCCAACCCGGAGAATCCGTTAGGCCGGCGCGCGACCACGACGGGCAACGGCGGGAGCCAGCGCGTTCCGAACAGCGATGCGTGGATGCTGGCGTGGCAGATCGGGGCCCGGGCCAATTTCCGCGGCGGCTGGTATGCACAGATCGCGCCCAGCCTGTTTAATTACACCGGCAACGGCGACACGTTTAACATTCACTTCCAGGGCGGCGACCCCGGCCTAACCAACGCCGCTTCGCTCGCGCAAAACCAACAAGGCATCAACAGCCTGCTCATCCTGGCCGTGCCGTGGGAGGTCGGCGGCAAGGTCGGCCAATTGCCGGTGCGTTTGCTCGGGGATTTCGCGGTCAATCTCGACGGCGACGATCGCGCGGCCGCGGCCGGGCACCCCGACAAAGGCGACCAGCGCTACGCCTTTTCCATCGGCGCGGCGGTGGGCCAGCTCAAGCGGAAGCACGACTGGCAGATTTCCGTCTTCTGGCAGCGGCAGGACCAGTACTCGGTCGATCCCAACCTGGTCGACACCGAGTTCTGGGACAGCAAGCTGAACCTGCAGGGGATTGGCGTCACCGCCGGTTACATGATCACCGATGCGGTGTCGGCCAACATTCTTTACGGGCATGCCTGGCGCGCGGACGACGATCTCGGCACGGGCGGCCTCGGCGACATTGGGATCAATCCGCTGGACGAGTACGACCTGCTGCAGCTGGATCTCAACGTCAGATTCTAACCAATTCGTTAGGCAGACCTCGAGTTGTAAAAGTATTATGAAAACAAAATTGTCCATCCTCATCGCCGTTATCTTGGGCGCGTTTAGCGCCCGCGCGGCCGACGACAAAATCGTCATCCGGTTCGGGCATTTCCCGAACATCACCCACGCGCAGGGCGTGATTGCGCATGCGCTCTCACGCCAGAAGAAAGGTTGGTTCGAGGAACGCCTCGGTCCCAACGTCGAGATTCAATGGTTCACCTACAACGCCGGGCCATCGGCCATGGAAGCGATCTTTACCCGGTCGCTCGATGTCACCTATGTCGGCCAGGGGCCGGCCTTGAACGCGCACTTCAAATCCAATGGCGAAGAAATTCGCATCCTCGGCGGCGCGGCCAACGGGGGAGCCGCTTTGCTGGTGAAAGAGGATTCGCCGATCAAAAGCCCGGCGGATTTTCGCGGAAAAAAAATCGCCACCCCGCAGCTCGGCAATACCCAGGACATTTCCTGCCGGGCCTGGCTGAAAGCGAACGGATTTAAAGTGACGCAAACCGGCGGCGACGTTCTGGTCGTGCCGACGAACAATCCGGATCAGCTCGGCCTGTTGCAAAGCGGCAGGATCGATGGCGTGTGGACGGTCGAGCCGTGGGTGACGCGGCTGGAGCGCGGGGCGAAGGCGAAAATTTTTCTCGAAGACAAGGACGTCATCACGACCTGGCTGGCGTCGAGCGTGAAATTTTTGAGGGAACGCGCCGAGCTGGCCGCGAAAATCGCCAGCGCGAACAAGGAGCTGACGGATTGGATCACGGTTCATCCGGACGAAGCGCAGAAAATTCTCATCGCGGAACTGAAAGAGGAAACGCGGACCGAGTTCGCGGCTGACGACGTGGCCCGGGCGTGGAAGCGGATCAAGTTCACCACCGATGTCCCGCCGGACCTGATCGCGAAAGCGGTGCAGGACGGCAAGGACGCGGGATTTTACAAAGGCTCGACGGACACTTCGAAGCTGCTGCAGACTCCCTGAATGTTTCGGCCCAAGACCGGTTCTGTCACGGAAGAGCTGGAGCTCGTTCGGCCGAGCAAGCTCTCGATCGACAACGTCTCGAAGAGTTTTCGGACGGCGAACGGCCTGGTCTTGGCGCTCGATCGCGTCAGCCTGAGCGTGAACGAAGGCGAATTCGTCTGCCTGGTCGGGCCGAGCGGGTGCGGCAAGACCACACTGCTCAATATCATCGCCGGCCTGGAAAAGCCGGACAGCGGCACGGTGCTGGCCGACGGCAAACCGGTCACCGGCCCGGGCCGCGATCGTCTGGTCATGTTCCAGGAATCGGCGCTGTTTCCATGGCTCGATGCCTTTGGCAACGTCATGTTCCCGCTCAAGCTGAAGCCGAACCTGACGAACAAGGATCGGCGGGACGTGGCCAAATATTATCTCGAGCTTGTTGGCCTAACGAGATTTGAGCACGCCAATATCCATGAGCTCTCCGGCGGAATGAAACAACGGGTGGCGCTGGCCCGTTCGCTCGCGCCCAACCCGCGCGTCTTGCTGATGGACGAGCCCTTCGCCGCGCTCGACGCGCTCACCCGCGAACAATTTTATGGCGATCTCCAGCGCATCTGGAAGGAGCGCAAGAAGACGATTGTGTTCGTCACCCACAATGTGCGCGAGGCCGCCTGTCTCGGCGACCGGGTCATCCTCTTTTCGCCGAACCCGGGGCGGATCCACGAAGAATTTCACATCGACCTGCCGCGTCCGCGCGACATGAACACGCAGGAACTGGCGACCTACTCCAGTCGCATCATGCGTTCGTTGAAAGAATCGGGCGCGATCGCATGAGACGGTTTCTTTCCGCGGCCGGATTCTTCGTGCTGATGATCCTGCTCTGGCAGGCGCTCTATTTTTGGTTCGTGGTCAAACTGCACAAATGGGACGCGGTCATGGCGCCGCCGCCGGGCAAGGTGCTCGAGTATTTGCGCGAGGCGATCGGCGACGGGTCGCTCTGGCAGGCCACGCTGGTGACGATGCGGCGACTGCTGGTCGGCTATTTTTTTGGAATCGTGGTCGGGCTACCGCTCGGGCTGCTCACGGCGCGCTGGACAGTTTTGCGCGACACCCTCGGAACAACTGCGCTCGGCCTGCAGACCCTGCCGAGCGTCTGCTGGGTCCCGCTCGCGCTGATGTGGTTCGGGCAAACCGAGACCGCGATGTTGTTCGTCGTCATCATGGGAACGCTGTGGTCCGTCATTATCGCGACCGAGACCGGCGTGCGCAACGTGCCGCCGATTTATCCGCGGGCCGCCCTAACGATGGGCTCGAAGCGGCTGCATATCTGGCTCAAGGTTATTTTTCCGGCGTCGCTCCCGTTTATTATCAGCGGGATGAAACAGGGCTGGGCCTTCGCCTGGCGTTCGCTCATGGCCGCGGAAATCTATGTCGTCATCCTGACCGGCTTCGGTCTCGGTCAACTTTTGCATTTTGGCCGGGAACAGAGCGCGATGGAACAGGTCATCGGGATCATGATCGTGATCGTGCTGATCGGGTTGCTCGTCGATAAGATCCTTTTTTCGCCGGCTGAAAAATTCCTGCATCGCCGCTGGGGAACGAGCCAGTGAAGCCGGGAACCTATCCGACGCTGACGCGTGAGCTCACGATCACGAACGAGCTCGGTCTGCATGCGCGGCCGGCGGCGGAGTTTGCCAAGCAGGTGCGGCGTTATCGCTCCGAGATTTTTTTGATCAAGGATGGGAGACGTTTTTCGGCTTCGAGCCTGATCGATATTTTGCGCGCGAACCTGGACCAGGGCGCGACCGTGATCGTGGAAGCGACCGGGCGCGATGCTGCCGACGCGCTGGATCATCTGGAGCAGGTGGTGCGCGATTTTAAGGACTGATGGAGGGACGGGGTCGGTCCCGTCCCTGTCTTGGGGCGACACAGAGGTCGTTCCTCCAGCTATTTTAGCGGGCGCGCCACCATGATGCCGCTGTCGCTGCGGTAACGCGCGAGGTACTGCGAGATGCGCGAGTCGACCACGACCTTGCCGTAATTGTTAGGCGCCGAGGCGTGCATGAAATGGAGCCCGTCACTCGTGCGCAGGGCCAGGCCGACGTGCGAGGTCGAGTACATCCCGCCGCGATCGCGCGAGACGATGCCAATGATGTCGCCGCTCTGCAGTTTCGATTCGATTTTGGCGACGCGGTTCTTCGGGATCTGGTAGAGCGGCCGCGAGGAAACGCTTTGCTCCATGCGCGCGAGCGGGCCGAGCAGCGATTTGTTCGCGGCCAGGTAACGATAATGCCGCCACCCGATCGACATTTCGCGGGCAGAATGCGGCACGCTCTTGCCCCCGAGCTGCGAGGTCAGGTCCTCGACCAGCCCGCGCCGGTTGTTGTCGTAAAGCCAGTCCTCGAGGTAATGCAGGCGCGAGAGGTATTCGCCGGTGCAGGCGCCGCCGCGATACCGATCGAGCTCGATGTAACGCAGCATTTCCGACGGCGTCCAATTTGCCTCCGGCTCGTTCAACATGCGGGCGAAGGCGAGCGAGATCTCGAAGAATGTCCAGCAGTCGACCCCATTGAAATTGACCGAGGGCGATTCGATGCGGTTGTCGATTTCGAGGGTGAAGTGTTTATAGCGCGTGCCGAGCAATGACTGGCCGACCGCGGCGGTGCGTTCGCCGATCGGAAGATTTTTCCAGTTCTCCGCCTTCGCTTTGGCGACCAGGCGATTGAACTGGTCCTGTCCGCGAAAAACCGTGCCGAAAGGAAGGCGCGACTCGAACGCATAGGCAGCGGTGCAGAACAAAACGACTGCAAGGAAGAGAGTTAAGCGGCGCATACGCGTGAAACTGAACGCGAAATCACGGAGCTTTCAAGACAGGTAGGGGCGATTGCCCCCAATCGCCCGCAATACGGCTGGTAAAATCGCACGTGAAAGATGTCGCTCCTTGGCGCCGTCGCGACGACGTCAATTCGTCACCACCGCGTCGAGCACGACGTCGTGCGCTTCGGTCGGCACGTGGTCGACCACCTGAAAGGAAAACGCGATCCCGAGTTTGAATGCTTCCTTCGCCTTGCCGGCGAGGAGCCGGTCGAAAAATCCGCCGCCGCGCCCGAGCCGGTGGCGGTCCTTGGAAAACGCCAGCCCCGGCACCAGGATCAGGTCGATCGTCTCGGGCAGGTGCAGGTCGGCTTCGGTTTTCGGGCTCTGCGGAATTTTCACGCAGGTGATCTTGCGCGCTTTGCAGTCGAGAAACAGCGGAGTAATGATCGGCTCGCTCGGCAACGGATCGAACAGGACCACGGTTTGGGCCTGGGCCCAGTCGGCCATTTCCAGCACACGCTCGCAGATTTCGTCGGAATACGATTCGCGATCTTCTGCCGTCACTTCACGCAGACGCAGTCGCATATCGTTGCGCAATGCTGCTTTCTCGTCGTTCATACGCGCGAAAACCTTTGCTTCGATTCCACTAGTTTATATCGTTCGCGGCAAGTGCCGATTCCGTTTGCGAAGAAAAGTCGAAGAAACATTGTCCGCCAGGATGCCGAGAATGGCGCGCAAAATCAGCGGTCGACCCGGGTAAAGTTGCGGCCGCGGCGCGACTGGCACAAGCGCAATTACCTGGCCGAGGTCTTCATTCCCTCGCTCTTTACCAAGCGTTCCGGCGACAACCTCGCGCCCCCGGAATTCCCGGTGATCCAGCGCGGACAAATCTGCATCACCTGGATCGGCCACGCTTCGTTTCTCATTCAAACGCGCGAGATCAACATCCTGATCGATCCGATCTGGTCGAAGTGGCTCAAGGTGGTGAAGCGCCTGAAAAAGCCCGGGTTCGAGATCCATCATCTGCCCGAAATCGATGTTGTGCTCGTGACCCACGCGCATTTCGATCATCTCGATCGCCGCACGCTGCGCAAGGTGGCGGCCGATCAGCCGATCGTCGTGCCAATCGGGGTGGGGAACCTGGTGCATGATCTCGGGTTTCACATCGTGCACGAGCTGGATTACTGGCAGCAGATCAAGCTCGGCCCGATCGAAGTTTCGCTGACGCCTTGTTATCACTGGGGCGCGCGATTCCTGGCCGATCTGCACCGCGGCTTCGGCGGGTTCGCGATCAAGCTCGAGGACCGAACGATTTTTCATTGTGGGGACAGCGCGTTTTTCCCGGGGTTCCGCGAGATCGGCGAACGTTACGACATCGACCTCGCGCTGATGCCGATCGGGGCCTACGACGCGCCGACGGGACGGGAGGTGCACATGAACCCGGAGGAAGCGGTTAGGGCGTTCACCGAATTGAAGGCGAAGACGCTGGTGCCGATGCATTACGGGACGTTCCGGCTCGGCTACGAACCGATGGACGAACCGCTCGAGCGTTTGCAGAAAGCCGCGCGCGACTACCAGATCGAGGACAGGATGCTGGTGCTGACCGAGGGGAAGCCCGTTGTTGTGTGAAGAGTTCAACGCCGAACGTTCAACGTTCAACGCCGAACGCCCAATGGCAGATCTCTGAATTGAGCGTTGGATGTTGGGCGTTGGGCGTTGGGCGTTGTTCCTGCTAAATGCGCGAATCGCGCGAATCGCGTTCCAACGTCGTTGGCGCTCTCTTCGCCGGCTTCGTGGTCGTTTGCTTCTGTCTCCTCCTTCTCCGCCACGATCCGCTGCTCTTTTGGAACGACGATTACGAGTTGTCCATCCTGCCGGTATTTGCCGACGTGGCCCGAGCCTGGAATGAAGGGCATTGGCCCTTGCTCAGCTCGTGTTCCTGGGTCTGCAGCAATCTGGCCGGCGAATTCCAATACGGGACGTTTTCGGTTTTCGTTAACGCGGCCGTCGTCCTGATCTGGAAATTGCCGCTGGCTTTTCCGCAACAGGCAGCGGCGTTGTCCATGGCGCATCTTTTCGTGCTCGCAGCCGGTGCGTTCTTGCTCGCCCGCGGTCGCGCCTTCGATTTCCCGACATCGATTTTCGTTGCGCTGGTTGCGGCCCTGAACGGCTGGATCATGTGCTGGGGCGCGACCGACTGGTTCGGCGCGCTCGGTGCATTCGCCTGGCTGCCGTGGGCGTGGTGGGCGATGGAAAAATCGCTGGTCATCGCAACGCCGTGTTCGTCTGAGTCGGGGGAGCGCACGCGCCCTCGCGTGCTTTTTTCGGCGCCTCGCCGAACAGGGGAACAAGTTCGCGATCGCGAGGGCGCGATCGCCCGCACGCGAGGCGCGTGCGCTCCCCGGAATTTTGGCGGCGTGCGTTTTGCCAAAGCCGCGCTCTGGCCGGCGCCGTTCGTGTATCTGCTGATCACCGGCGGATTTCCCTACGCCGTGGTGATGCTCGCACTTGTCATCGGATGGTTATCGATCAAGTCGTTAGTCCAAACGCGGCGGATATCCTCGATCCTTCCGATGCTGGCCGGGATGGCGCTGGGGGTGGGGCTGGCCGCGCCCGCATGGCTGGCCTTGTTCGATTATGTTCGCGGTTCCGGTCGCGAAATTAGCATCGCCGCGGCGCATTGGCAGTGGAATGTGCCGTGGAAAGCGTGGCCCGCGCTGATTCTGCCCTGTTGGACGGTCAACTGGACGGATTTTTCCTCGCGCCTGATGCCGCATGCCGGGAGCGAGCTCGCCACCGGCCTGGCTGCGCCGGTCATTGTCATCAGCGCCCTGGTTCAGCGCGGGCGTGAATTCGTTAGGCGAGCCGGCTGGGAGCTCGGCCTGCTCGTGGTCGTACTGGTCCTGTGCATGATCCCGACCGCGGGCCTGTTTCGCTGGAGTTTTCGCTGGCTGCCATGTTTCCATCTGGTTCTCGCAATCTGCGCGGGCGAAGCGCTCCGAGCTGGAGACCGGCGCGGACTGGTGGCGCTCTTTCTGGTCGGGGTCGTGGCCGTTGCCATGCCGCTGACCGGCGCCACCGGCGAGTTCGCGTTTCCGTTCACCTGGATCGTGCTCGGACTCGCCGCGGCGTGGTTCGCGACCGAGAGCATCTTGTCTCGCCCGCAGTCGAACCGATGGATTCCGGCCGTCCTGACCTTCGCCGTCTTTCTCGCGACCTATTTCTGCATCCCGACGAATTGCGGCGTCCCGAAGTACAATCTCACGGCGGAGCTGCGGCAGGCAGCGCCGCTCGACCCGGACCGCCTTTACCTCAGCATTTATCCGTGGGCGGAAATCACTTATCGAACGGAGAACCGGACACGGCCGCTCGGGCGAGTGGTTAGGCCAGGCAGCACTTCCATGTGGAGCGGATTGCGCTTCGTCAACGGCTACAGTCCGGTGCTCGCGGCCGGCGTGGGGCGCGAATTCAAGTGCAGCGTGCACGGCGAGATCGACCCGGAGGTGGCGGCTTATTTGCTGCGCGACCAGGCTGGGCCGGGCGGTTTTTTGCAGGAAATGGGTGTCGACGGCATTGTCATCGCTCCGGAATCCGGCCTGGCCATGAACAATCCCGACTGGGAGCGGGTTCATGTGGATGATGATGGCACAGTCTATCATCGTCGCGGCCCGCCGCTGGCCACCGTCCGTTCCGTCACCTGGCTCGATTCACTGCCGGACCGCGAATTTGTCGGGGCTCAAATCTCCGCCATCGCGGACTCGCGCAACGAAGTGACCGCGGATGTGAACGTGCCGACGGGCGACGCGCCCGCGCTGTTGAAATTCAGTCGTCCGTATTTTCGCGGTTACCTCGCGAAAATTTCGGGGCGTCGTCTGCCGGTCGCATCGTACCGCGGCCTGTTCCCGATTGTGGAAGTGCCGGCCGGGACCCATGGCCGGCTCGTGCTCAGTTACCGTCCGCCCTGGCTGGTCTGCGGGGCCGGCGTAGCCGTGCTCTCTGTCTTCGCTTGCGTCCTGCTATTCGTTAGGCGTCATTCGCCGGGTTGAAGCCGGAAAAAGCCGACGATCCGATCCAGGATGGCCCGCTGCGCGTTGTTCATGTGGTGACGGCGCGCTTCTTCGGTCAGGTGTTCGTAAACATGGTCGAGCTCAACCTGTCGCCGCGCCAGGATATGGGAAATGTCATGCGCGATTTCCGGCCGGCCGCGGAGGATTTCCTGGAATGAATCCTTGTCCACCCGATAACACTCCATGTCGGAAGCGGCGTAGACGCTGGCTGTGCGCGGTTCGCCGGTCATGAGACCGATCTCGCCGAAATAATCGTTCACCCCGAGATCGGCCACCTTTTGTTCCGTCCCATCGACGGCGGCGCGCACCTCGGCCTTGCCTTTGGTGATGATGTAAAGGCGATGCGCTTCCGATTCCTGGTGCAGGATCATTTCGCCGCGCACGAAGGGCGCGACCAGGAGGCACCCGGCCAGGTCCCGGCGTTCTTCGGCGTTGAGGCTTTGGAACACTTCCACGCCCGAGATCGCAGCGAGGCGTCGCTCCAGCTCGCGGTCGCGCTTGCGTTGCCGGCGTCGTTCCGTATCGCTCTCGAGGAACACCGCCTGCGCCGGGATGGAGGGCACAATGCTTTCGCGGGCGAGCGCGGCGAAGACGAGCGAACGGACTAACGAATCGGTCGGATCGGTCAAAGCCAGGTCGGTCAGCCAGTAGCGCGCGGCATAGGTGACATAGCTTTCCTTGAATTCCGTGGCGATGCAGTGCGGCGGCGGCTCGTCCGCCATGTTCGGGATCTGGTGATGTTTCAGGGCCCGGTCAATGATGCGAATGACGTCGGCCGGCGAATGCCGAAAGTCGACATTAAAATAAACCCAGCGCCGTTGCTGGCGTGGCTGGCCGACGCGCCGCCCCATGACCGTGACTTGGGCTTTCATCAGGACGCTATTCGGGATCACGATTGTGTCCCAGTTCCGCGTTTGAATCGAAGTTTGGCGCCAGCGCAATTCGACGACCTGGCCTTCCTGCAAATCGGGCAGCCGCAGCCAGTCGCCTAACTGGATGGTGTGATCCATTTGCAGGGCCATCCCGCCCATGATGTTGCCGAGCGTGTCCTGCAGCGAAAAACCGACGACCGCGGTGATGACGGCGGAGGTGGCGATGATGCCGGACAAATTTACTCCCTTCATCGAGAGGAGCAGAATCGCGATCGCGCAATAGCAGAGCCCGATCAGGATATCGCGCAGGATTTGCGGCGGCCGCAAATGAATGTGCCCGAGCAACACATCGAAGAGCAGCACGCTGGTGATGGCGATGAGCGCGATGCTAAGGGTGAAGAGCGCGATCCAGTGAATGACGAGGAAAGGCACGCTCGTTTTTGGATCTGCCCCGCTGCGCAACAGCGCGGCCGCGCCGCCAAAACAGATCGCCGACAAAAAAAACAGATTGATGGCGGCGCGGAGGCGCCGGCGTTCCAGCGGCGCCAGCGCCCAGAGACAGAGCACGATCGCGAAAAATCCGGCGATGACCCACGGAAAATGCGGGCTGCTGACGGAACGAACCAGGTCCCAGTAGCTCATACGACTAACAAATCGATGCTACTACGGTCGCGGCCTGCCCGTAAAGAACGCGCTCCCGCCGCGCGGTGGCACATTTGCAGGTGAGCGCCAGCGGCGGGTCATGTTTATCGGCGGCCCACACGAATGAGAGGACCAGCTCCGTCAGGAGCGGCATGACCGCGCACGATCCAATGCCGCTCCGGACGGAGCTTCACGTTTTCCCCGGCGCCATGGCTATAAACATGCCGCGCCGACGGCGCTGGAAAGAACGCCGCGCTTTCACGTACGTAGCCACCGTAGCGGCGATCTCTCATCGCCGATGATCTCCGAGCTTCATCGTGGCACACTTCCCTGAGCGCCAGCGGCGCGTCATATTTATAGGCCGTTCACACAGATGAAGGACCCAGCACCGTCAGGAGCGGCATGACCGCGCACGATCCAATGCCGCTCCGGACGGAGCTTCACGTTTTCCCCGGCGCCATGGCTATAAACATGCCGCGCCGACGGCGCTGGAGAGAGAGGCCGGCGCTTTCAAACGTATCTCGTTATCCGTCCGCCGGGATCGAGATTAGTAAACGTCGCGCTTGTACCGCTTGTCGCTCTTCAGCTTTTCGACGTACTCGTTGGCCTGCTCGACCGATTTCCCGCCTTGTTCCTGCACGATCTTGCGCAGGGCAGCGTCCACGTCCTTGGCCATGCGCTTGGCGTCGCCGCACACGCAGAACTGCGCCCCTTCGCCGTCGATCCATTTCCAAATCTCGGCCGCTTTCTCGAGCAGCCGATGCTGCACGTAGATCTTGTGCGCCTGGTCGCGCGAAAATGCGCAATCCATCCGGGTCAGCACGCCGCTCTGTTTCAAGGCATGAAAATCCTCCCGGTACGCGTAATCGCACGCTTCGCGCTGCGCCCCGAAGAAGAGCCAGTTTTTTCCTTTCGCGCCGGTGGCCTGGCGCTCCTGCAAAAATGCGCGGAACGGCGCCACCCCCGTCCCCGGGCCGATCATGATCAACGGCACGCTGCCATCCTCCGGCATGTGAAAATGTTTGGCCGAGCTCGGATAAACCGGGACCGGCACATCGGTCGCGCGCTCGGCCAGGAAAGTCGACGCCACCCCTTTGCGCTGCCGCCCGTGCGTTTCATAACGCACCACGTCGACGATCAGGTGCACCCGGTCGGGATGAACTTTCAAACTCGACGCGACCGAGTACAACCGTGGCTGCAATTTCGACAGCAGCGCGACAAATTCTTCGCCGGCAAATTTGACCGAAGGATGCTCGAGCAAAAAATCGATCGTCTCCATCCCGTAGAGATAATTGTCGAGGTCGCCTTTGCGCTCCGGGTCGAGCAATTCCCGCAGCAGCAGGGTCGAGCTCGACGCCCTTTCCGCGATCGCACGAATGAATTTCGGCGTCGGCTGCGTGATCGAGTAATCGCGCAGCAGCGCTTCCCGCAACGGCTTCGTCGTTTTCGCCGCCGGCACCGGCACGTCCGGGCTGGCCCCGATCGCGTGAATCATTTCATCGACCAGCGCGGGATCGTTCGTCGGGTAGACCGCGACGGAATCGCCCGGCTCGTAACTCAGGCCCCAACCGGTGAGATCGAGCTCGAAATGGCGCGTTTCCTTTTCCGATCCCGGGCCGCTCAGCAACTTGTTAACGGCCAGCTTAGCCGGAAACGGATTCGCCCGGGTGTAAGGCGACGCCGGCGCGACGGGTTTGGCGGGAGCAGCAGTTTCCGACATTCGCATTCTGTAGCGGCGAACCCGGGTCGTCGCAAATCCGAACCCCCTCGCCATTAGCGCGGCGAATTCTGCGGGATGGCGCTGGGCTCGATGTCGGGCTCGGGCGGCAACAGCGGCGGCGTCGGCGCCGGAGTTGGCGTGGGCAGCGGGGTCAACACCGTGCCGCTCTTCGTTTGCAACACGCCGCCCGACATCGTCACGTCCTCGACAAAATAAAGTGGTCCTTTGTGCCCGGCTCCTTCCTTGCCATCGCTGTAGCCGGACTTCCGATAAAACGCTTCCATCTCATCGAGATGGAACGGGCGCGAACCGCGGCGGCCGAAGACAACGGTTTGACCGCCGGTCTCATCGACCACGCGATCGCGTTCCAACCCACGCGAAACGCACAGCACTTCGCCCTTGGTCTTGTAGGTCGCGATCACTTTCGGGTTCGGCCGCGGGCTGAATCCCTGCGCGCCGGGCACGGTATCGGGCGAGATCAACTGCACCACCTTGAATCCGTTGCGGCCGTCGGCCACGAGCGCGTATTGCGACGCCGCCACGCTCCCGATCTGGACCGCCTGGGTATCGTTCATCGTCCCGTTGGCATTGAACATTTGATCGAGGCGCGGGCGCTCCGGATTTTCCACGTCGATAATGGCGAGGCCCTCGGCGCCATCGGCCACGTAGGCGTAAGTGCGCGCGACATAAAGCCGCTTCGCTTCGCGCAACGGCACCACGGCATGACGCACCGGCACGGGATGCTCGGGATCAGTCAGGTCGAGCACTTTCATGCCGTCGTCGTCGGTGACGAAAGCGTAACGCCATTGCACGGCGATGCAGCGCGGGTTGCGCAGGAACCCGTTCGTGAGTTCGCCCACGATTCGCGGGGTGTTGCCGTTCGGCCCGACGTCAATCACGTAGAGGCCGCGCGGCGTGGTCATGTAAAGACGGTGCCCCGTTTCCGCCACGAACGTCGCCCCGGTCAGGACGCCGCCGGGATTGAATCGAACGGTCTCGCTTTCCTTGAGGAAATTGTTGTCCGGGTTTCCGTCGACCAGCGTTCCGACGAGCGAGATGACGAGGCCCTCTTCCCGGTCGGAGATGAAAACCTGCCCATAATAGATGTCGATCTTTTGTTCCTCGTTCTCCGGAATATGGGTGCGCAACGGATCGAGCGCGAGCGTGCTCGGCAACGCGATGCTGGTGGCGTACTTGGTATGGATGCGGGTGCGCTGGCCTAACGGAGACACGGGCGCGCTCACGATTCGCTCGGAGAAGCCTTTCTGGTCGATGTTCGCCACGTCGAACACTTCAAACCCGCCCGGGCCGTTGGCGGTGTAGAGATATTCGCCGCGCAGCCAGATGTCCTGGATGTCGTGCCCGGAATGTTCGTAGGCCTCCTGCAATTCCATGCCGTGCTCGAGATGTTTCTGGTAATTTTTCGGGTAGGCGATGGAATGGAAATGACTGCCGATGACCGCCTGCGGCTCGTCCGGTTCGGTCCAGACCACGGCGTGCAATCCTTCCTTGCCTTCGCCGATGTAGGCGTAACGCCCGAAGAAATTGACCGAGCCGGTGCCGAAGCCTAACAACGACGTCATCCAGGCGTTGTTATCGTTCGCTTTCGACAGGTGGCAGTCGGTGCAGTTCTTCGTCGTCCCCACGCTCGAGGTGGTGTGGGCAAAGTGCGGGTTGAAGGCCTGGCCGCTGTAACCCTCGGCCGAGAACGTCTGCTGTTGCGAATAGACCCATTCGCGGTTGGCGTTCTGCGAGCTCACCACCACCGCGCTGGAGGAGCGGAGCACGGCCATGCGGTGTTTCTTCACGGTGCCATCGATGCCGAGCATGAAGACGTCGTCGCGCACGACCTGCGGATTGTAGGTGGTGTAGTTTCGGTCGGTCACGCCTTCGAATTTGTTCAGCGCGACGCGCTGGTTCGCTTTCATTGGCAAATGGCAGCCGAAACAACTGGTCGCCCACGAGGTGTGGCAGATCTGGCAATCCATCGCCTCGTTGCTGTGCGCGAGGATGGCCCGGCCGCCCTTGCTGTAATCCGGTTCCGTCCCCAATGGCCGGTTCGTGTTCGCCACCGGGAACATGGCCACGCCCGGGTCGTTAGGCGAGGTCGCGCCCGAAGGACCGTGCACGTCCCCGCCGGGAGCGAACGTATCCGCCGGCGGATTGTTCGGCGGCGCACCATTGTTAGGCGGGTGTGTAACCATCCCGCCCCAGGTCACGCCGTCGCGCCGCAGCGTTTTGGCGTAGGCTGACTTCGGATTGTAGTGGGGCGAGAGCGGATCGACCGTGTCGATCGTTTGCGGAACTTCCCAGCGCATGTCCGGCGCCATGGTCGACTGCTGGTAAAGCTTGTTGCCTTCCCACCAGAAGCGCGGGCCCCACGGGGTGTTGCTGGAGTTGAGCAGGTCGATCGCGCCGGCATTGCCGGTCGTGACCAGGGTCGGGCGGCGCTCGACCGTGCCGTGGCAATCGATGCACATGATGGTGGTGGCGTTGCGCGGCTCGCCGTAAAGATTGCCGTTGCCATGCACGTCGACGTCGAAGTGGCAATCGGCGCATTGCATCCCGTGCGCGAGGTGGATGTCGTTCAAGTGCACCGCCTTGGCGAACTTCTGCGGATCGTTGAACGGAATGATGTTGTCGTCGAGGTCGAGGAAATTGCCTTTGCGATCGTGCTTGAAGATGGCGCGGAACACCCAGCCGTGTCCGTGATAATCGGCGAACTGGGTGTGCTTGAGCTGCGGGTTGAGCTCGGCCACGTGGTCGAGAAAATCCTTGTCGCCCCAAAGTCCGCGCGCCGCGGCCGCTTCCGGGTTCTGCTGGGTGGACTTCCAGAGCTCGTCGTCGGTCGGGTCATGCTGCTGTTTCGGGTACATGAACTCGGCGTCGGTTTCCTGGTCCCACCAGGTGTAACCGAGGTACGGGTTCACGAAGAGGTTGCCCTGGTGCATGTGACAGTTCATGCACTGGCTCGACGGGATGGCGCGGGAGAACTGGTGGACGATCGGGTGACCGCGCTCCGCCTTCGGAATGGCGGGATCGGCCGTGAAACTCAATCCCTGATGGCCGTACTTGCTCCACCACCCGGAGTTGGTCGGCGACCGGTCGTTGGCATAGACCACGTGGCAGGCCGAACATCCGCTCGAGCGGTAATCGCCCGGGTGATCGTTGCCGCCGAGAAAGCCTAACAAAGGATCGTGCAGGCGCGTTTTCTGGATGCCGAGAAAAACCGGGTCGGTCCGGTTCAGCGTGCCGAGCCCGCGCTGGGAAAGGCGCCGCTCCGGTTTGCCCGGCGGCTCCGAAAGAGTGGGCACGCCTAACGACAACGGTTCGCGCCCGCCCTTTTCGAAGATGCGCAGGATGTTCCCGGGCTGGCTGACGTTGAATCGCGGCAGCGGATCGATCTCCGGCAAAATTCCGTGCACCCGCGTGTCCTCGGCCGTGGGCGGCGGATTTTGGATGAGCTTCAGCGGCACGCCGTCGGCGCCGTAGGCCTGGCCGAACCGGTAATTCTTCAGCCAGTAGCCGCTATTATTATAGAGGGCCGCGCCCCAGAGCATGGCCCCGTGGTTCATCATCGAGCTGTCGACATGCTTGACGATTCGGTCGTGACAGAGCCCGCAGGTTTCCTGGGCGACGCGCAGGTCGCCCGGATTCATGAACTTGATGAACTCGCGCGATTCATGGTTGAGCCAGACGGTGGAGGCGGGCGGGTTGGCCGACGAGGTAAAGAATTCCGGGTGCCGGGGAAGAATGTGCGCCTGCTCGGCCTTGAGATTGCGCGCGGGATTACCGCCATGGCAATCGGTGCAGCCGAGGACAACGTTGTCGGCGTTCCGGTGCATCGGCTCGACCCCGTGATGGCACTGCAAACAACCAACGCTTTTGGCATCGGCTTCCGCCTGGGTCTGGTCGATCCAGTTTCGCGCCGGCAAGGTGACGCGCGAAAGCGTGGTCCGGGTGACGGGAACGGAAGTGCGGGGACCGTAGCCCGTGGAAAAATCCTGTGCGCGTCCCAAACAAGGCGCGAACAGGAGAAGAGAACAACACCCAACGCTCAACGCCCAACGCCCAACGCCCAATGACGGATGCCGCGGTGTCATTTTGCGTTTTTCTCCGCCGTCTGGATGCTCGTGAAGAAAATTCTGATCAACTCCTCGGCTTCACCGAGAATCGGGGCCAGCTTTTTTTCCGTGAGCATCCCGCTTCTTTGAATGAGCCGGAGCCATCGGCGTGTTTCCTTCAGTTCCTTCAGACAAACCTTTAGTTTGTGAACAAAGTCTTTTCGTGATTCGGCCGCTTCGACTTCGCCGTGGTGCCCGTACGGTGATGTTCCGCTGCGCAAAAGCTGCCCGGCGACATGGTTGCCCGCCCTGGTATTCGGCAGCGCGTCCACCAGTCGAATGATCCGGGCCGCAAACTCAAGCAGGCGATCTTCCAGATTATAGCGGCCGTTCCTGCCCGGTTGGGCGTTGGGCGTTGGGCGTTGGACGTTGGGCGTTGATGCCTGGTCGTTATAACTCGGCGATTGCTCGGTGACGCGAGCGGACCCGTTAGGCGTTCTTCGTCTCGCTTTCATCAGTAGGTCAGCGTCACCGTCACAATCCCGCTGTACAAAAAGTCATCCACTCCCCCCGGGCTCTGTTCCTGCGGGTAGCCGTGCACCGGCACGGTGTTGGCGCGAAACATCTCCTTGTAGCCCCAGCGCGGCACGAGGAATCCCGCACCGGCCGTGACGATGATGTTTTCGGTCAGGAGCGGCCGCCATTCGAACCCTGCGCTGCAATCGAGACCGAAATCGTTGCTCGCGTGGTTGGTAAACTCGACCAGCCTGGTCACATCGGTCGAAACCGTGCGGATATAATTGACGTTCACGAACGTCTTCAGTTTCGGCAGCACATCCGCGTCCACGCCCACGCCCCAGATGAGCGTGCCCGGATTCACGAAGTTGGCCTGGCCTTCGGTTTTGCTGGTGCGGTAATCGATCACGAGACTGTCGGGCTGCTTAAAGTTGACCGACGTGCCGGCGAGATTGAATCCCTGGTGGGAGAAGAAGCTGAACGGTCCGCCGATGAAAAAGGGACGGTCGAGCACGGTGTCGAACCCGGTGGCGTGTGAATCGGTCGGGTCATCGTCGCCGCTGGCGTAGAAGAACGAGCCCTTGAACCGGAGCCAGTTTTTGTCCATGGACAATTCGAGCGCGACCATCTGTCCGTTGATGTCGGTATAACGACCGGCAATGCCGTTGAGACTGTCTTCGCCGAGCGCCTGGTAGAAGGCGTGGCTGATGTTGAGCCAGCCGATGTGCCCGTCTCCGGTCCAGCCGAGGTAATAGGCTTGCACGTAGTGATCGCCCACCGTGCCGATGGGCGCGGGCCGGGTGATGAAGCCGTTCTTGTCGTAGTGCCGGCTGTTGTTGTCGAAGTCGCCCACGAAATTCAGCTGCCCGGTGTATCCCTTCCAGATCAGGTCCTGCCGGTAAACATTGGCCACGTAAACCTGCTGGTCGCGCGCGTTGAATTCGTTGAGGCCGGAATAAGTGTCCTTCTCCAGCATGTCGAACGCGGCCACGTTCCATTGCCAGCGGTTGTTGTCGTAGTTGCCGAAGATGCGCGCGCCGAGGTTGGTATCGTTGAAGATGAACCCGCGGAAATCGCTCACGAACGGCTGGATACCGGTGCGGGAGGAGACGAAGTCGTAATTGTTCGAAAGATCGCGGATGTGAATTTCGGCGAATGCCTCCTGCAGCGAAAAGAACTGTTTCTCGCGGTTGGTGCCTTCCTGCGGATTCGGGTTGACCACGTTCCGCTCCTCCGTGTCGATGTAATTGTGATTGTATACGCCTAACAAGCGAATGGCCCATTCCACGGGCTTGAATGCGGTCTCGCCCTTGAACAGGTCGACTCCGATCGAGAGATCGTTCGCCAGGAAAATCTGGTCGCCGCGCCCGAAGAACTCGGAGCTGTTAGGCCGCTCCGCGCTCACCCCGCTCGGCGTCGGCAATTTGCGAAATTCCGCCTGCGCGAAATCTTCCACCGTCAGGTTGAGGAAAATGTCCTGGCCGATGACCGGATAATCGCCCTTCAGTTTGCTTTGCAGGTAGGGATGCCAGAGATGCATGCCCGATTGATAGGGTGTTTCGGTCGACGGATCGGCGTAACGTTTCCAGCGGCCGAATCCGATGAACCAGCGGTGCGGTTCCGGCTCGGAATTAGCAAGCAAACCCTCGCCCGCTTCCGCTTCGGGATATTCATCATACTCCAGCTTGTGCCGGTACGGGACCGGTTCGCGCACGCCTTTGCGCGGGAGATTGAGCGAGCGCGGGAGCGCTTCCTCGCCGTAGCTTGGGGTCTGCGGAAGGATCGGCGGGAATAATTCCGGCGGAGCCTGCTCTTCCTGTTCGGTGGTGGTGCGTTCGCGAATGGTTGCGCCCGGATCGGGATTGAACTCCGACGGCGGCAACGGCGGGGACGCCGTCATTTGCGCGCCGAGCGGATCGTCCGCCGCGATCACGCTGACCTGGCCGACCCCGAGGTTTGCCGGCGGCGCGACTTCCACCGTGGGCTCGGTTGAGGCAATCGTGACCTTTCCTGTGAAAACTTTTTTGCGCGCGACCTCGACCGTCGGCCCCTTTTTCGACGCCGAAACCGTTCTCGATTTTGTTTTCCTGGCGCGGCTCTCCTCCGCCGCGGAAACGGTGACCTGTCCCTTGAACGTTTTCTTGCGCGGCGCGACCTCGATCGATTGCGCAAAAAGGAGCGGCGTCACCCCAAAAGTCAGCGCGCACAACGCGCCGGCAATTGATAGGCAGGTCCAGCGCATGGGAGGGCGAGAATGCCGGAAATCCCGGGGCATTGGCAAGCCTCGGCTGATCGGGTTCAGGCGCGGTCCGGCGAAAAGTTTTTACTGGCCGATCGAATTTTTGATGGCGCGGGTGTTTGCCTTCTGCTAGGAGAGAAACCCCCGATGAAAGCGCGTGCGCTTTTTTGTCTTTTTTTCTGTGTGGCGACGGCGTCGTCGGCGCTGGCGCAGCTGACCGCGGCTGACGTTAATACCATAATTACCAGAGCCGCACTGCGCGCGGCCCAGATTTCGCCGACCAGTGTCATCGCCGTGACCGATCGCGAAGGCTATGTCCTCGGGGTCTATTGCGTGGGCGGCGGCAACGCCACCGATGGCCAGCTCGCCACCGCCGTCTCCAAAGCCGGCACCGCCGCTTATCTCAGCAGCAACGAAAACGCTTTCACCACCCGCACCGCCGGTTTCATCATTCAGCAGCATTTTCCGCCGGGCGTGAGCAACACCGCGCCCGGCCCGCTCGTCGGTGTCGGTCTCTCCAATCTGTTTTTCTCCGACGTCAATCATTTCAAAGTGAACGACGGGGTCTATTGCCCACCGCCGTATCTGCCATGCACGCTCGGTGGCGTGCCGTGCGGTCCGTCCCCGGGCACTTTCGGCACGCCCATTCCGTTCACCTCGCTCGATGGTTCGCCCGGCGGGGTTCCTCTCTACAAAGGAGGCAAGCTCGCCGGCGGCATCGGCGTGACCGGCGATGGCAATCCGCGCCCGCCGATCCCGATCATGCCGGTGCCGCCGCTTTTCCCGGTCGATCCGTGCACTTTGGCTCTGGCCATGGGCAATGCCATCGTTCGCGACGAGAACCCGTTCGTCCTTCCCACCGGCAGCGACACCGATGAGATCATTGCCTTGGTCGGCCAGGGAAACTTCGCGCCTTCGTCGAGCATTACCGCGACCAATGTCCTGATCAACGGGATCCGATTGCCGTACGTCGGCAGCAGCCCGAAAGCGAAAAAGAAAAAGGGACCAACCATTCCGCCCGGTAATTACGATTCGCGATTTCCCGCGCAGAATTCGCCGGGGCCGCCGCCGGGGGTGGTGCCGGCGACGTTTGCCGGCAACGCGGGTGAGATTCGCCAGCCCATTATTAACGACCCGCTGATTCCCTCATTGATCCAGGGAACAACCCCGCGCCTAACCGCTGCGGAAGTGACGCAGGTCATCAAGTACGCCGCCGAGCGCGCCAAGATTACCCGCGCCGGCATTCGCCTTCCCATCGGCATCAACATGGAATGTTTCATCACCGTGGTGAACAATCCCGACCAGGACGGCGTGCCGCCAACCGTGCTCGGCACCTTTCGGACCGGTGAAGCCACCTTCTTCAGCTGGGACGTGGCCGTGCAAAAGGCGCGGACGGCGCTGTTCTATTCGCGTCACGATTTTCTCGGGTTCGGCCTGAACGTCGCCATGTCGACCCGTTGCGTCGGGTTTCTCGCCCAGAAAAATTATCCGCCCGGGATCGATGGCAACAACCCCGGGCCGTTCTTCACTGAACAGGATCAGCTCAGCGGGTTCGCCGGCGTCGAACCGAACGTCACTCTCACCGTGCACGCGGCCAGCTCGATCACGCCGCCGTCGCGCGACGGTATCCGCGCCGATTTGCCTAACGGGATCACCATTTTCCCGGGCGGCTTCCCGCTTTATCGAGACGGCGTCATTGTCGGCGCCGTCGGCATCAGCGGTGACGGCGTCGACCAGGACGACATCGTCGGGGCCAGCGGCACGCACGATTTTCTCGCGCCGATGAATATTCGTTCGGACCACTTCGACTTCCGCAACACGCAGCTGCCTTACGCCAAGTTCCCGCGCGACCCGGGGCTATAGTCATTTTTTCTGTAGCGGCGGTCTATGACCGTCGCAAACTTTTCGGGGCAGCGCAATCCGCGCGACCGCGAAAGCTTTCCGCGCTGCCACCGAAACGCGCGCGGCGGCCATCAGCATTTCTTCTTCGCGTCGTCTAACTCCAACGCGCGCGGGACCGCGGGATCCGCCGCGAAGGTGACTGCGCCGAAACAGGTTGTGACAAAGGCGAGTAACTTAATTTTCAAGGGAGTTCGCCGGGAAAGCCTTGGCCGCGATTCGCCGGGACCGTCCGATCACGATCCAGCCTAACAAAATTTTCACCGTCATGCCCACTAATCGACTCCAAGGGTAGAGATTGTGCTGTTGAGCCGCCGGCGACGACGCAGCGTAATAGACGGTTTGCGCGATATCGACGGTGCCGCTGACGACGCTGAATATTCCGAACACGATCAGCGCGGCGCGCAAGAGGTCGGCCGCGCCCGCTGAAATGGAAACCGGTTCAACCGGAATCCTCATTCGGTCCGCCACCCAGTCGGTGCGACAGAGAAGGAGGAAAGCGAAAAGGATGGTGAGCGCGATCGAAAATGCGGCCGCGGCAATGCCGAGCCTGAGACTCGGCGGATTGATATAAGTCGAAGTGGCAAGAAAGGGGAGCAGTTGGATTAACGAAAGAAGAGTCATCAAACCGATGATCTTGAGTCCAATGATGGTCAGCTTGCGCATGCAGATTGTTTGTTAGACCGGTTCGCGCGCGAAACGTTGAACCAAATCGGCAGCGGCGGTCTCCGACCTTTGCCCACCCTCGCGCGGACGAGTTTGCGACGGTCATCCGCCGTCGCAAAAGCTATGGCGCGACAAGCAGACCGCCGCTACAAGAAGAAGCGCGTGCGCCGCGAATTGAAACTCTATTTGGTTCCGATCGTCGTTCTCCTGGCGCTGACCCTGCCGCATCTCGAGCAGGGCGAGTTTCGCCGCGACACCGTTCGTTATGCCGCGGTCGGACTCCACATGTGGCAGGGCGGCGATCTGCTCGTGCCGCATCTCAATCCGGACCGGCCGTATTTCAACAAACCGCCGATGGCGTTTTGGATTCACGGGGCGTTTCTGAAAATGTTCGGCGCCAACCTCATCGCCGCGCGGGTCCCGAGCATTCTCGCCGCCATCGGTGTGCTCGCGTTCAGCATGCTGGCGGCCCGTGGCCTAACGACTGCACGTGAAGCGATTGTGAGCGGCATCGTTCTCGCCACGACTTATGAATTCTTTCGACGGACCCGCGAGATCTCGCTCGATCTCTGGCAACTCTTCTTCGTCATGATCGCGGTCTGGTTCGCGGCCAAGGCGATCCGCGAGGACAAATCCCGCGCCTTGATCGTTGCCGGCATGCCGCTCGGTTGCGCCCTGCTCTGCAAGCCGCTGGTCGCGCTCGCGGTGATTCCAATGTTCGCGGTGTGGTCGATCGTCGCCCGGCGCACAAAACTGATACCCGCGCTGGGACTGACATTGATCATCGCCGTCGCCGTGGCTGCGCCGTGGCATCTCGCCATGTGGCACGAATTCGGTTCGCGATTCACCGCCCAATATTTCGTCCAGGAAATCGTGCAGCGGGCCAAACGCACCGATCAACCGACGAACGCGCTGTTTTATCTCGTCCAAAATATTCAGACCTACTGGCCGTGGCTGATCGCGCTGATTTACGGCGTCTATTTGCGCGTCACGCGAACGCAAGCCCGTTCGTCCCGCCGCGATCTTGTTCTGCTCGGCGGTATTTGGGTTGTAATCACGCTGACGGCATTGAGCGCGTTCGCCGATCGCAAACCGAACTACGCCTTGCCCATTTATCCGATGTTATCGTGGATCGCCGCCTTCGGGCTGTGCCGCATTCGTTGGGCGGCGCTGCGGCGGTGGTATGAACACGGCCTCCCCTGGCTCGCCCCGGCCGCCGTCGCATTATCCATCGTCGCTGCCTTCGCGCCGATTCGTTTCCAGGAACCGCCCGAGCAAAACTGGGTGCGATTGCTCCAATGGATGACGGCGAATCGCATCGACCCGGCCGAGCTCGTCTACAAAAACATCGACCAGAGCGATGTGGATTATGTTTATCTCAAGACCGGCCGCTGGATGCGAAGTTTCAAAGCGGCGCCGCGCGACCGTCCACTCATCGTGGTCCAAAAAATCTACGATCTCGCCAAAAAACCGCCGCAAGGCGAAGTCCTGTTTTCGTCCGGACCGGTGTATGTGGTGAAGCAGGGCGATTGAGCCTCCGCTTCCCGTTCGACATCACACCTTGCCCGCGCATGTTCCCTGATGCCGGGAGAGAAGGATCGGCCGCTGCCTAACGAGGGCGATTCGCCGCGCGAACATGCGCCGCACATTACCGGCGAAGTCGTGCCGTCGCGGCACGATCCCTACGCCGCCTTTCGGTCCCGCAGTTACGCTTTTTTCACCAGCGGCAATCTCCTCTCCATCATCGGCCGGCAAATGCTCGCGGTCGCGGTCGAATGGGAAATTTACGCGCGCACCCATTCCGCGACTGCGCTCGGCCTGGTTGGGCTCGTCTTTGCCGTGCCGATTGTCGGCCTCTCGTTGCCGGCCGGGCATCTCGCCGATCGCATCAGTCGCAAACACATCATTCTCGTTTCGCAGATCTTCAGCGCGATCACGTCGGCCCTGCTCGCGCTGGTTTCGTGGCAGCATCTCGCCATCCCGAACAACGCCGCCGTGCGCGGCTGCAATGCGGGCCTCACCGCCATCGCCAGCATTTTCGAAAAACATCAGCCCGGGTTTCATTTTGACGATCCGTCGATTCCGCTGATTTACCTGCTGCTTTTCCTCGGCGCGGTCGCGCGCACGTTCAGCTGGGCCGCGCGCGCCTCGTTTTTTCCAACGCTGGTGCCGCGGGACGCGTTCGCCAATGCCGTGACCTGGAACAACAGCGTCTTCCAGGTCGGCTCGGTCGTGGGCCCGGCTATCAGCGGTTTCGTTGTCGCGCATCTCGGGTTCCCCATCGTTTACATGGTCGACGCCGTCACCGCGTTCCTGTTCTTCCTTCTCGTCCTGCCGATTCCGCGGGCGAAAGCGGCGGTGCGCCGCGCCTCCGAAACCACCTGGCAGAGCGTGGCCGCAGGCATGAAATTCGTGTTCAGCCGGAAAGTGATCCTGGCCACGATCACGCTCGACCTGTTCGCGGTGTTGTTAGGCGGGTCGGTCGCGCTCCTCCCCATTTTTGCCGATCAAATCCTGCACTGCGGCCCGGTCGGGCTCGGCTGGATGCGCGCGGCCCCGGCCATCGGCGCGTTCGCCATGGCCGTGATGGTGGCCTATCTGCCGCCGATGCGACAGGCGGGCAAGGCGCTGCTTTGGTGCGTCACCGGGTTTGGCATCGCCACCATCATCTTCGGCCTGTCCAAGATGCTCTGGCTTTCGTTAGGCATGCTCTTCGTGGCCGGCGCGCTCGATAGCGTCAGCGTCATTATCCGCGGCTCCATCGTGCAACTGGTCACACCGGATGAAATGCGCGGCCGCGTCTCGGCGGTGAACAATATTTTTATCGGCACTTCCAACGAGTTCGGCGCGATGGAATCGGGCCTGACCGCGGCCTTGTTCGGGCCGGTGCTGTCGGTCGTCGGCGGCGGCATCGGCACCATCATCGTGGTTTTCGCGTCGGCCTGGCGCTGGCCGGAAATCCGCAAGATCGGCGCGTTGGATCGCACGCTGCGCTGAAGTGGCGCAAGTTTTCAACTTGCGTTTTGATCGGATCGGAATTTGAAAAGTTGCGCCACCATGAAAGTCGCCGCTGCCCAGATTTCCTGCACGCCCGGAGATCTCGACGCCAACCTGCGCAAGGTGGCCGACTTTGCCGCGCGCGCGAAAAATGACGGCGCCGATCTGGTCGTGTTCCCGGAAATGACCGACACCGGATACTCCATGCCGCTCATCCAGAAATGTGCGCGGCCTTTCGCGGCCGCAACCGCGCCGTTCCAGGCGATCGCAAAAAGATTGTCGATCGCGATTGTGTCCGGCCTGGGCGAACGGGAAGGGGACAAAATTTATAATGCGCAGGTGTTGATCGATTCTCGCGGCGAAGTCCTGGCCAAATATCGCAAGACGCACCTGGTCACGGCCGCGCCCCTGGACGAGCGGCCCGTTTTTACCCCGGGCGAAAAATTCGTCAGCCAATCGTTCGGCGACTTCAAGCTTGGCCTAACGATCTGTTACGATCTTCGCTTTCCCGAGATCACGCGCAAACTCGCAGTCGATCACCAGGTTGACCTGTTTGTGACCTCGTCGGCCTGGCCGTCGGTCCGGGTCGAGCATCTGCGCGTGCTGGCCACGGCGCGGACGATGGAAAATCAGGCTTACCTCATCCTGTGCAATCGGGTCGGGACCGATGATGGCGTCACGTTTTGCGGGACCTCGGCCATGATCGACGCCGGCGGCACCGTTATCGCGGCGGCGTCGGTCGAGCGCGAACAAATCATTTACGGCGAGATTTCGCGCGAAGTGATCGATGCCGTGCGCCATCGGATGAAGGTATTCGACCACCGGCGAAAGCATTTATATTAGAGTTGGCCGAGTGCGCGATACTTCTCGGCCTCGCGAGGTTGGCCGCGCATCTCATAGAATTTCGCCAGCTCGCGCGCGGCTTCCCGGGTGCGGTAATATTCCTTTCCGTAGGCTTCGCGCGCATCTTTGTAGGCTTCTAACAAGACTCGCTCCGCCTCCTCGAATTTGTTTTGCGCCGTCAAACTTTGGGCCAAATGCGCTCGGGCCAGTGTGATGCTGGGGGAGCCGTGCCCGACGATCGCCGGATAAAGCTCAATTGCTTTTCGGCCGTACCATTCGCCCTCGGCCGCGCGTCCGGTTCGGGTCAGGAGAAAGTTGCGTGCGTCGTAGACATTGGCCATGTAACCCTTGTTGTCCGGCAGGATGCGGCTGTAGATTTCCTGTGTCTTGTCGACTGCCTGCTGGGCTTCGGCATAACGACCGGTCAGACAGAGAGCATAGGCGCTCACCCACAGTGCCCGGGGATAAAGTTCGTTGTCCTCGCCCCAAATCTCGAGCGCAATGGCCTGACTCTCACGCAGAACCGCGATCGCCTCCGCGAACTCGTTTTTCCAAAATAAAACCTGTCCAAGAGTCGTTAGGGTGATGGGCAATTTCCAGCGCGTCGCTGGCAAATTCCGCAAATCATTGGCCGCGGCGCGCAGCAACTGCGCCGCTTCATCTAATTTTCCCTGCGAATATCGGGTCAACCCCAGTCCGGTTTTCGCGTCGGCCACCAGTTCGCTGTTTTGTAACTTTGAGGCCACCGCCAGGGCCTCGCTTTGCGCCGAATCGGCGTCCGCATACTTGCCCTGCGACCACTGCACGTCACCCAAACCCACTAACGCCTGCACGAACGTGGTCGTCGCATTCTCGCCGACCGGCGGGTGGACTCGATAGATTGCAATCACTCGCTGAAATCCTTTTTCGGATTCGGCCAGCGCGCCTTTGGCGTTGGACAAGGTGGCCAGCCCAATCAGCGTGGCCGTGAGTTCCGGACTGGTCGCGCCGTAGAGGCGGGTTTGGGTCGCGAGCGCTGCTTCCAAATAATGCTCCGCCTCTTTCCGTCGCATCTGCGAGGCATAGGCGAGGCCAACGGTGCGCTGCAAGGAAGCGCAAACGTCCGGTTGATCCGCCAGCTCCCTCTCAATCCGCGGCGCGACGTCGTCGAGCATCTGGTTAATGGTCGCGTCCCGCCGATTCTTTGTTCCCGCAACCGCGGCGGACGGATCGGAATAGGATAACGCCTCGGCCAGGAACTGGCTGACCCGCTCGGCCTTGGCCTGCGCTCGTTTCGCGGTTTGGGCTTGCCAGATCGTTGCGACGAACCCGCCGACAAGGCTGACGATAACTACCGTCGCAGCCGCGACGCCAACGCGATGCCGCCGGATGAATTTCGAGCTGCGATAAGCAAACGTGTCTCGGCGGGCGCGGACCGGAAGGCGATCGAGATGGCGGCGGATATCCGCCGCAAATTGGGCGACCGACGGATATCGCCGTGCCGGTTCCTTGCGCATGGCCATGAGCACGATGTTGTCGAGATCACCGCGAAGTAGTTTTCGCGTTTCGCTTTTTAGTTCTCGAGTGGCGCTCGGGGGCGTCGGCGCTTGCTCGGCCACGATGCGCGCGATATCGAGCGGCGTGCGCGTCTCGATTTTGTATGGCTTGGCCCCGGTCAGGAGCTCATAGAGCAGGACGCCTAACGAATAGACATCGCTCACCGTCGTGATCGGTTCGCCGCGGACATGTTCCGGGCTGGCGTACTCCGGGGTCAGGACGTTTTGCAACGTGATGGTTTGCGCCGGGGCGACGTGGCTCATGGCGTCGATCAGCTTGGCGATGCCAAAATCGAGCAACTTCGGCTCGCCCGCCGCCGTCACCAGGATGTTCGACGGCTTGATGTCGCGATGGACCACCAGATGCTGATGTGCGTAGTCGATCGCGGCGCAGACCTTGCAAAAAAGTTCGAGCCGCTGCGCAATGCCCAGGTTCCGGTTGCGGCAATCATCGTCGATCCGGACGCCTTCGACATTTTCCATGGCAAAGAACGGGATGCCGTCGGCGGTAACGCCGGCTTCGTAGAGCTGCGCGATATTGGGATGATTGAGCCCGGCGAGAAGCTGCTGCTCGTGCTGGAAGCGGCGCAAGACAGGGTCGGTGTCCAAGCCGCGGCGGATGAGCTTGAGGGCAACGCGCCGCCCCAAATGTCGGTCCTGCGCCAGGTAAACCTCGCCCATGCCGCCCTGGCCGATGAGGGAAACGATTTCGTAATGTCCGATGGCAGCGCCGGGTGGGAACGCGCCCGTGCAACGAAACGCTTCCGCGGCTGGCCGCTCCAAAAAATCTTGCGCCCGATTGTGGGTTTGCAGGAGCGATTCGACTTCCGCGCGGAGGCGCGGATCGGACGCGCAATGCTCGCGCAGAAACGTCGTCCGGTCTTCCGGCGTCTGCTCGATCGCCGACTTGAACAGCTCGGCCACGAGCTGCGCGCGTTCGTTAGGCGGCATGGCTTAATTCCCGGCAAAGCCAGGTCTTGGCGAAGGTCCAGTCGCGCACCACCGTCTTGGTGGAAACCTTGAGCGCTTCGGCAATTTCGTTGGTCCCAAGGCCGCCGAAGAATTTCAGCTCGACCACTTCGCTTTCACGGGGATAAATCGCGGCGAAATTTTTCAGCGCCTCATCGAGCTCGACCAGGTCGGGATCGCGTTGCTGTCCGAGCTCGCGCGTCTCATCGAGATAAATTTTTTGCAACTTGCCGCCGCGCTTGTCCGCGCGATGCGCGCGGGCGTGCTCGACCAGGACCTGGCGCATGGCGCGCGCGGCCACTTTGGCGAACTGCACCCGGTTCTGCCATTGCGCCCATTTCTGGTCGACCAGCTTGACGTAGGCCTCGTGCACCAGGGCGGTCGCCTGGAGAGTGTGATCAGACCTTTCGTTACGCAGGTAATGCGCGCCTAACCGCCGCAGTTCGTCATAAACCAGCGGCATCAGGCGAACCGGCGCACTCTCGTCGCCGGCGTTCCATGCCTGGAGAATTTGCGTGATTTCAGCGGGGGCGGCGGCACTCACAGCGTATTAGTTTGCCGCGGATTCTATCGCGCCGTGCGGAAGAAGTTAACTTTTTCTTTTGCGCGGTGTGTCCCAAATCGCCAGCGGATTGCGCCTTGGCTTTCTGTAGCGGCGGTCTCTGACCGTCGCCGTTTACTCACAGTCGGACGACGTCGCATAACCAGTCTTCCGAAGACGGCGACGGTCGCAGTCCGCCGCTACAGAAAAAGTGCCTCGTGTCCCATTTCCACGCCGGATTTCGCCTTTGTTCGGTGGAGGCAATATGACCCGAACATCCCGCTTTTTGCACCTGAGCGCAGCCTTGGCCCTGACCATTCCCATTGCACCGCGTGCTTCGGCTAATTGGTTGACGCAGACGCAGAAGCTGGTCGCGAGCGATCGTGCCGCGGGCGATCAACTCGGGTTTTCGTGTAGCGTGAACGGCGATACTGCGGTCGTTGGGGCACCGTATGCCGACGTCTCCGGCTCGCCTGACGTCGGCGCCGCATACATTTATCAGCGCGACCAGGGCGGCCCGGGCAACTGGGGCCAAGTGATCAAACTGGTCGGCAACATTGGCAGCTACGACGATTTCGGTACTGCCGTCGCGATCAACGGCGACACTGTCGTGGTCGGTGCGCCTGGGGATCGGGCTATCTGCATCTTCGATCGTAACAATGGCGGGTCGAACAACTGGGGCCAGACCAAGCGGATCGTGATCAACGTTCCGGGGTTTGGAAATTCGGTCTCGATCAACGGCGACACCGTCGTAGTCGGCGCGCCGATCGGACCGAGTCCGGACGCGAAGGGGCACACCTACATCTTCCAGCGCGACGCCGGCGGGCCTAACAACTGGGGCCAGGTTAAGGATATCGCGGCGGACGACGGTGCGACCTTCGATTTTTTCGGCGCGTCGGTCGCGATCTCGGGTGACAGCCTCGTCGTTGGCACGCCGGGTGCCGACATTGGCGCCAACGAAGACCAGGGCGCGGCCTACGTGTTCGATCGCAACGCCGGTGGCGCGGACAATTGGGGCCAGGTCAGCAAGCTCACCACCAGCGGCGCGAAGAACGACGAGTTTGGACGCGCGGTGGCGATCGACGCGGACACGGTGATCGCCGGCGCCTACCTGGTCGATTTCGGTTCCGTGACGAACCAGGGCGCGGCCTACATCTTCGAGCGGAATGCCCGCGGGCCTAACAACTGGGGCCAGACGAAGATGCTGACCGGCAGCCAGGATGCTGAAGACAGTTGGTTTGGCTTCTCCGTCGCCATCAGCGGTGACAGGGCGGCGATCGGCGCACCGTTCTTTAATTTCATTGCCAATGTCGGCGGTCTTGCCGATCGCGGGTTCGTCTACGTCTTTGACCGCAATCTCGGCGGAAGCGGCGCCTGGGGTGAGTTCGAAAAGTTGCGGGCGACGACGATTTTCCAGCCCTACCATTTCGGGTATTCGCTCGCGGCTTCGGGCGAGACCGTGCTCGGCGGAATTGTGGCCGACAGTATATTTAACTCGATCCAGTTTCATGCGCTCTCGGCCGAGGGAGCAGCAGCGATCTTCGAACCGGTGCCCGGCCCGAACCCTGTCATTCGGACGTTCCCCGGCTTCGGTTTGCCTGGCGCAGAGGGCGATGTCGGCATGTGGGTCGGCGACGATGTCACGCCGCGCGGCAACCTGACCGTGACGGCGTCATCATACCCGAGCGGCTTTACCCCGTATGCCGTTCCATTCGAGAACTACGACGGCGCGATCAATGCAAGTTTTACCATCGATTGCAGCGTCGCGCCCGGCACCTACCAGTTAGGCTTCCAGGTCACGGATGGTGACGGACTAACCGCAAACGCGACCACGGACATCACGATTCTCCAGCGTCCGACGCCGACGGTCCTGGCCGATTACGCCGATGCGCGGGTCAGCCTGGGCGGAAGCCTGACCGTCCCGCCGGAAACCGACAAGGAACTGTTTTATCTCATCTTCGCGGGCCACTTCGAGGTTTCGGCGCCGGGATTTACCGGCAGTCTTGAGGTGAATACTTCCAGCGGCGGAATCGACGTGAGCAACGCGGGCCCGCCCGGCGATTACACGGTAACGGTCAGCGCGGTGGACGACTGCGGGATCGCGCAAACCAAGACCTTCAAGCTGACCGTGCTCGATCAAATGATGACGATTACCGTCAACACCACCGCCGATGTCGTCGCCGACGACGGCGTTTGTTCATTGCGCGAAGCGATCATTGCCGCGAACACGAACACTGCTTCCGGGGCAATGTCCGGCGAATGCGGCGCCGGATTGCCCGGGACCGACTTGATCGCCTTCAACATTGCGGGCGCCGGTCCGCACACGATCATGCCAGCGTCGCCCTTGCCTGACATTGTCGAGCCGGTGATTATCGATGGGACGACACAGCCGGGCGCGAATTGCGATGCCTGGCCGCCTACGTTGAAAATTGTCCTGGACGGCGTGAACGCCGGTGCCGGCGCCGTTGGCTTGTACATCCGAGGCGCGGCCGACTACAGCATCATCCGAGGACTGGTCATCGATCGATTCGACAGCGCCGGCATCGGCATCCTCGGATCGGGGGATGGATCAGGCAACTTCGACCGCGCCGAGCATGACACCGTTGTGTGCAATTTTATCGGCACCGATGTTTCCGGGACGGTGGCGCGCGGGAACGGGACCGGCATTGGAACACCGGACGCCTTCAATGTCATCGGGGGCACGACCGAAAACGCCCGTAACCTCATTTCGGGAAACAGTTATGGCGTCGGGGCTGGCCCAACGAATCGCGTGCAGGGAAACTTCATCGGCACGGACGTGACCGGCACGAAAAAACTCGGCAATGTTTTCGACGGGGTCGTAGCCAACGGATTCACCCTGATTGGCGGCGCGGCGGTGGGGGCGCGCAATATCATCTCGGGCAATGGCGGCAACGGGATCAATTCCCCGGTGAACGGGTTCGGCTCCAGTAACCTGACCATCCAGGGCAATTACATCGGCACGGATGTCACCGGAATGGTGCCGCTCGGAAACGGCGGAAATGGAATTTACATTCAAGGGGGAGCGCTCATCCCACGCATCGGCAACGCGGACCCGGCGACGCGCAACGTCATCTCGGCCAACGGCGGCGCCGGCATTCGGTTCGAGGCCAATGGCATCTTCGTCCTCGGCGGTGTGATCTCCGGCAATTACATCGGCACTGATGCCGCCGGCACCGGCGATCTTGGCAATGCCTTGGACGGAATTCTTTTGACCGGAGACAACCAGAACCAGGTTTTGCTCACCGCCATCGGCGGCTTCTACGACCCGCCATTTACCGTGCCGGGGGAGGGCGGCAACATCATCGCGTTCAACAAGCGCGACGGCGTGCGCATCGACAGCACTAGCGCAACGGGCAATTACATCATCTACAACTCGATTTTCGGTAATGCCGGCCTCGGCATTAACCTCGGCAGCGATGGCATCACGCCTAACGACCCCGGAGATGCCGATACCGGCCCGAACAATTACCAGAATTTCCCGTTGATTGAATCCGCCATCAGTACCGGCACGAACACGACGGTGAAAGGCGCGCTGAGCAGCCGGCCAAACTTGAACTACTTCATCCAGATTTTCGCCAACGACGCCTGCGACCCGAGCGGCAACGGTGAAGGCAAAACCTGGCTAACGGATCTATTTGTGAAGACTGATGACAACGGCGACGCGAATTTCGAGGTGATGCTGCCGACGCTGCTTCAGCCCGGCACGATCGTGACCGCGACCGCAGCGTTCTACGATAACAGCAACCCCGATTCGCCCGATCCCGATTATCTTGGTTTCTCCGAATTCTCGCCATGCGTGACCGTGCAAGGCATAGCGGCGGATCCGACGCCTGGCGGCAGTGTGACGCCAACACCCACTCCGTCCCCGACGGTAACGCCGAGCCCCACGGTGACGCCGACTCCAACGGTCAGTCCAAGCGCCACCCCCACGCCGACGCCAACACCGACACCGTCGCCTACGCCCAGCGTGACTCCGGGATCGGGGCACGAAGTCGACGGTCACGGCACGGTGTTGAATTCGCGCGGAGCGGGGAGCGCGGCGATCGCGGGTGAGGCGTCCTTCAGTTTGGCGGTGCAGACGCCGATCAAGAAGGGACCGCACTTCTTCCGTTACGACGACCCGGCGAACAATTTCTCAATCAACACCAGCAAACTGACGCCGCCTGTTTTCGACGGGAATCACGTCCACTTCACCGGCACGGTGAAGATGGGGAAACATCACAAGGTGAATTTCAGCGTCGACGCCTATGACAACGGGCCGAACGGGAGCGGCGACGAGTTATTGGTCAGCGCCCCCGGCTATTCCGGTGGCGGCCGCCTAACGAGCGGGGATATCTCGGTGCATAACTAACCATCTTCTCTGGCGGCGGTCTATGACCGTCGCCATATCGATTCTCCTCAGTCGGCGACGATCATGGACCGCCGCTACAGAGAGAAGAAAAAGGCGGCGTCAGAACGCGCCGTGGATCGAGATCATGCCGTAGGGCGCGCTTCCGTCCTCGTGGTAGCGCACATCGGCCCGGTAAAAATCGAAGCTGCGATACGGTTGATAGCCGGCCTCGACACTGAGCGTGGCCCACGACGTCATCTTCCAGTCCGCGCCAATCCCGCCGCGCAATTCGTCGTAGCTGAGCACGGCGTGGTTCAATTTCGGATTGCCGTGCATGTCGCCGAAATCGTCTTCCATGCGGAAGTTGGTCTGCTTGATATTCGCCCCGAGATAAAAAGTAAAATTCTTGACCCCGCTGTACTCGAGCCGCGGCGTTGGCAGGACCAGGTTGGCCAGCCAGTCGCGATTGAACCGGTAACGAATACCCGCGGCCGGGATGACGGCGTAATCGCGTTCAACATCCACGCTCACGCCGAGAATGAACTGGAGACTTGGATTGTAGATGTAAGTGCCCCCGACCAAAAACGGGCAATTGATCTGGTCGGCGTCGGCGTTGTTTGTGCCGTAAAATCCGGGCTGGGCTTCGAAGCGGAGGAGGATCGAGTCCGAGATCTGGGTGTCGATCCCGATCACGAGGTTGGCCGACTGGAAAGTGTTCGGCAGCGGGGTGTGCGCGGGAAAGCCGAAGGAATATCTCTCCCACGCCACGCCTAACCGGAGCACGCCGAGCTTGATCCGCGGGGTGAGAATGAATTCAAAGGTCGTGTCGTGCTCGTCGAAATCGGAGATCTGCCGGTGGCTGCGCGTGACCGACGCTTCGCCCACGTAGGTTTCTTCAAAGGAATACTCGCCGGTCAGCTTCGCCAGCGGCTTAAACCAGTCGAACGCGCCATTGTCATCGGCGGCAAACGCGGGCGCGCCCATGAGCGCAGCCCCGACCACAGCAAGAAGCGCTATGCGATCCGTTCGCGCCATCGCCTAACGACCGATGTCCTTGCGCAGGGCCGCGACCTGTTTGCCGATGTCTTTCATCATGGCCGATTCGGAGCCGAGCCGCTCGACCCCGTGCAGCTCGGCCAGCGCGGCCGACGAAACGAGATCGCCGCGCCAGACCAGGGTGGAGGGTTTGCCGTTCACCGTGACCGGCCACATCTGGACGAGGGTCAGGGTCACGTAATAACCGCTGCTGGCGTAATAGAGCACCTCCGCGGCCTGGTAACCGCCGTTTCCCGCGGCGCGATCGTAAGATGCGCCAAGCGTTACCACCGGCTGATCATCGACGTCGACCAATTCCCAGTACAACTCGGGTTTGAGCGAGCCGCCGCTCCGCCCGATCCCGGTCTCGCCCAAAAAACTGCTGAACTGTTTGCGAATCTTGTCCTGCTCTTTCAACAGCGTGTTCACTTCCTCGTTAGGCTTGATCGTGTCGTTGCCGGAGATCACCGGCGGTTGCGCCGCGGTTCCGCCCCCGGCGAAACTTTTTGCGCGCGCGGCCAGAATGTCGGCCCACGCGTTCGCGCCGCCGGCTTCAAGCGTCTTCGCTTCCTCCTTGCTCAGCTGGAGATCGGAAGCGGATTTTTTCTCGAGCAACGATTTGCCGGCGCTGTTGCTCGCCAACGCTGGGAAATCGGACGCGGACGGCGCGGCCGAGACATCGTGGTGAAGGTAAACTTTCAACTCCCGATGCCGGGTCGGGTCCCACTTCCGCATCGCTTCGATCACCTGGCTGGGCGGGCCGGGCAGGACGTAGACACTTTGCACGGAAAGATATCGGCCGTTCATCGGCGGGCCGTGCGCCGTCTTCGCGTCGGAGCCGGCCAGGTCGTTGACGTTGATATTGTTAAAAACCGAAAAACCGGCGAGCTCGGCCGCCGGATCGGACGCGGCAAACGCGGTCCCGGTCACGGTCAGCAGGGATAACGCAACCAGCAGTTTCTTCATCTCGAAGGCACTATTCGCTGGCGGCGGGTGGTTGCAAATGCGAGTGCGTCATCGCATTAAGGATTCGATTATGGCCCACCCGGTGATCGTGCTCGAAAAACTGAGCAAGAACTTCGGCGAGGTGCAGGCGGTGCGCGAGCTCTCGTTCACCATCGGCGCCGGCGCCATCTTTGGTTTTCTCGGGGCCAATGGCGCGGGTAAGACCACCACCATTCGCATGTTGTGCGGGCTGACCCATCCGTCGAGCGGTCACGCCCTGATCGACGGTCATGATGTTTGGAAAACGCGCCACGTCGTTCGCACCAGGTTCGGTTACGTCGCCCAGCGATTCAGTCTCTATCCGGACCTGACCGCGGAAGAGAACCTGAACTTTTTCGGCGGCGCCTGTCGTGTTCCCGCGCGCGAATTGCCGGAGCGGATCACGCGGTTGCTGAGCCTAACCGATCTTGCGGGCAAACGTCACACCCCGGCGCGGGAGTTGTCCGGCGGCATGCGTCAGCTGCTGGCGGTGGCGTGCGCGCTGGTGCACGATCCGCCGCTGCTGTTCCTCGACGAACCGACCTCCGGACTCGACCCGGTGCATCGGCAACAGATGTGGAATTTGCTCTACGACCTGAGCGCGGCCGGCAAAACCATTTTTGTGACCACGCATTACATGGATGAGGCGGAACGGTGCACCGAGGTCGGCTTTATTGAGAGCGGCCGCCTCCTGGCCAAGGCTTCGCCGCGCGAACTGAAAGCGAGTTTCCGCGCGAAGCTGCTCGAGCTCGACATCGACCCGCTGATGCCGGCGCTGGTGCTGCTGCGTGATCTGCCGGAAGTGCTGGGCGTTTCCCTGCGCAGCGGACATCTGCGGGTCTATGCCTCCGAGCCGGAAAAGCTCCTAACCAATTGGCGAGCGCGCTGGCCGTTTCCGGAATTGCGTTGGCGGGGCGAACGCTGGGTCGAAGCGGACATGGAAGATGTGTTTACGGCGTATTCGCAGGGGTATTCGTCGATCTTGAAGGAGAAGCCATGAGCAAAACATCGAACACTGAACTTCGAACACCGAACATCGAATGGGTGGAGCCGGAAATGTGGGTGCGCGAGTCATCAAGCGATTATCCGCGCAATCATGATCAAAAGTATGACTTGGAAGAGCGTCTTCTGGAATTTGCGCTTCGAATTATTGAGCTAACCGAAGAATTGCCCACTACGCGGGCAATGGGACATGTCGCGGGCCAGTTATTACGCAGTGGGACATCGCCGTATGGAAACCACGGCGAAGTAGAAGCGGCGGAATCTATCAATGACTTCATTCACAAGTTAAAAATCTGTTTGAAGGAACTTCGAGAAACGCGACGCTGGCTCCGGCTGGTTGATCGAATCAAGCTGCAGACGCCGCCTCCGAATATTCAATGGTGCCTTAACGAGGTCGAGGAACTGATAAGAATTTTCAAGTCGAGCATCAATACCGCGGAGAAGAAACGGCAATGAATGACCGCGAAGACTCATTCGGTGTTCGATGTTCGGTGTTCGGCGTTCGGTGTTTGTGTCTTCATCTGCCATGAAGCTCCCATCCTTCCACGCGGTCATGAGCGTCGCTTACAAGGAATTCCTGCACATTTATCGCGACCGGCGCGTGCTTATCCTGCTGTTGATCCTGCCGCCGCTCTTTACCCTCATTTTCGGGCATGCCTTTGAAGCGGGGGAATTGACCGGCGTGCCCGCCGTCCTGGTCAATCGCGATGGCACGCCGCAAACTCAGCGCCTGGTCGACATCCTGCAAAAGAACAAGACGTTTGCCTGGCGCACCGCGCCGGAGCCGGGCAAGCACGAGGCCGATTTGTTAGGCAACGGCGTCCAGGCCACGCTCATCATCCCGGCGCGATGGAGCGAGAGCCTGAGCAACGGCGATCCCAAACCGCTGCCGCTCTATCTCGACGGGGCCGACACCAACACCGCCAGCGAACTGGAAGGCAGCGTGCGCAAAAGCCTGGCCGATTTCCAGGCGGCGGAACGCGATCTCCTGATCGATCGCCTGCCGGAAAATGTGTTCGCTCTCGGTCGCAGCCTGCCGGTCGACGTGCGCCGGCAATTCACCTCGCTGATGACGGCGTGGACGACCACGAGCAAAATTCTCTACAACCCGAAAGAGCGCTTCATCGATTATGTCGTGCCCGGCATCATCGGGCTCATTTTGCAATTGGTGACGGTGACGCTGATGGCCTGCACCATCGCGCGCGAACGCGAGTCCGGCACGCTCTACCAGTTGCTCGTCACTTCGCTCCGGCGGGGCGAGATCGTGATTGGCAAAATGCTGCCGTACCTGGCGATCTCGATCCTGCTCATTCTCGTCATCCTGCTCCTGGCCGGCTGGCATTTCGGTGTCGCCTTCTACAAACCGCCCACCCTGGCCGTGATCTGCCTGTTGTTTCTGCTCTGTTCGTTAGGCATGGGCCTGCTCATCTCCGCCTTTTCCCGCACGCAGACCCAGGCCATTCAATTCTCCGTCTTCTTCCTCCTCCCGGTTTTCGTTTTATCCGGTGCCTTTGCCCCGCTCGAGCATCTGCCCCAGGCCATCCGTTACATCTCGGAAATTTTCCCGCTCACCCATTTCTGCCGGGCCTTTCGCCTGGTCAATCTCTACCACGCCCCGCTCGGCTTTTATGTGGTTGATTTGGTGGTGCTTCTGGCCGGGGCGCTGGTCACTTTCGGAGGCGCGGCGTTCCTGCTGAAGCGGATCGAGGAATAAGAAAGCGCTTGTCGGGGTTCATCCGACAAAAAACGCCTTGCGCGGAATAATTTTCCTGCGACTGTCCGCGCTCCATTATGAAATTCTCCCCCCGATTTTGTGTTTTTTCGGCTTCCTTCCTTCTGGTTTTCTCCGCCGCGGCGGCCGAGTTGGAAACCGCGCTGTCCCCGCGCCCCGCAGGTCCGCCCACCGATGCGACCGGCGCGCCGGTCCGCGACGGCGCGGGCCGACCGATCACGTATGACAACGCCCAAGTCACCGCCGCGACGCAAAACGCGAGGGTCGCGATCAAACCGGCGACCGCCGTTGCCGCGACGGGTGGGGTCGATGCGCCGGTGTCGGATGCGCCGAGCCAGCCGGTCTGGCAATATTCCATTTTTGGCTCCGGTATCGGCGCGAGCAATATCATTATCGCGCCGTTGCAACCGGGGGAAACCGCGCCCCAGATCATTCTCGGTGGAAATTCCCGCAATGATTTCGGCGGCGACAATTTCTGGCAGATCCTCCGCTACAACGGAGCCACCGGGAATTACGACCAGCTATTCGTTAGCCGAATTTACTCGGGCGATTTCAGTGTCACGATCAGCCGCATCGTGCTCGCGGATGTGACGGGCGATGCCGCGCCGGAAATCGTCGTCATGCTGACGAACGGTCGCATCCTGTTCTACGATTTTGCCAGCCGAGCCGAGATCGGACAAATCAACACCGGGTTTACCTATCTAAATACACTGGCTCTGGCGGATTTGGATGGTGACGGTCATCCGGAATTGATCACAGTGAGCACTTCGGACCTGCTGGTGTTCGATCTCACCGGCAAACTGCTTTGGCGAGTGAACGGAGCGGGCGGTTACGACGTGGTCGTTGGTCAAATGGACAACGATCCCGCGCTCGAGATCGCCACGACCTCCGGAAAAGTCATCGATGGCACCACTCACGTGGTGGAATGGGATCGGGCTGGAGGTTTTGGCTACCGGCTCAAGCTCGCACCGTTCCCGGGTGAGAATTATCAACAGCTCATTGCCGGCGAAGCGTGGAATCACATTTATGGTTACGACATCGCGCGCCACTTGCCGCGCTGGTCGATTGATGTCTTCAATCTCGCCGATATCGAGGTGGCCGATGTTGATGGCGACGGCGTGGCCGATTTGCTGTTGGGAGACGCGCAGTGGGGCTCCATTCATGTCTACGATCTGCTGACGCAGACGGAGAAATGGTCGACAGGCAACCCGGAACATGGCGTGACCAGAATCGCGGCCGGTGACGTCGATGGCGATGGCGTCACGGACCTCGTCTGGGGCGCGGGTTACTCGGATACGGGTCCGGATTATTTGTACGTAGGCGACACGGTTAGCCACGCGATCAAGTGGCAAAGCATCGACTTGCAAGGGCCGTTTGTCGGACCAGCGATCGGAGATTTGGATGGCGACGGTCTGCCGGAGCTAGTGGTGTGTTCGATGTCTTCCGATTCCGGTTATGGCAGCGGCCGGATTCTGGTGTTCGATCCCGTGACGCTCAGTTTGCGGGCGGCCTCGCCTCCGGTGGTAAACAATCGCGCCTGGACGGGCGTGCACGATTTGAAACTGCGCGATGTCGACGGGGACGGAGGCATGGAGATCGTGATTGGGGCGAGCGATTTATACGACGGGGCCATTGAGATCTATCGCTTTGACGCGAACGGCGCCTTTACCCGCACCTGGACGAATACGCAGCAGCCAGACGGTTCTCCATTTTCGCGAGTGGAAGTGGCGGACCTCGACGGCAGCGGCCACGTCAAGATTCTGGGAGTGAACTCAATCTCTTCCAGCGGTTCGCCCGGCACCTACCTTTACATCTATGATTATCCGTCGGGAGCGCTCTCGTGGCAGTCGGTGAATCTGGCCAATACCTGGGCGGGAGGGATCGGCTTGATGGTGAGTGATGTGGATGGGAACGGCAGTCGTGAGATTGTCGCGCTGGTCAGCAGCGGAGACCTCTACACGTGGGATGCGGCCTCGTTGCAGTTGCGCAACCTGACCCAACGGACCGGTTTTACCGCTCTGGCGGCCAGGATCGATTCGTTAGGATTAGTCGGGACCGATGCCAACGCCAGCCCGGCGGCGCATTTTCTGCAGTACGCGAACGACACCTATTCGGAATCATTTCTCCAGCCCCTGGGCAGTGGTGTGATTAATGGAATCAACCCGGGTGAGAACGGCGCGTTTTGGGTCGGACGCAATGGACAGCTCGAGCTGCGTCACGCTCCGTCGTTTCAAACGGTGGACTGGCAAAGCGCGGATCTGGGGAACAATCCCGGTTATTTTGTCGCGACCGATGCGCGCAACGGCCAGTACCGGGTTTTCACCTCAAACCGAAACGGATTGGTCGCTTTCAATTACGGGGCGGCACCGGTATTCCACCTAACGACTCAGGCAAACAACGGCGAGGTCTCGCAAATCCCCGGCGACGGTGATTACACCGTCGGTCGCAAGGTTCAGCTCACCGCTGCGGCCATTCCGGGCTATGAGTTCTCAGGTTGGAGCGGAGATCTCTCCGGGACCGCAAATCCCGCAGTCGTGACCATGGATGCGGATAAGAATGTGGTGGCGAATTTCACGCCGATTCCGCGCTACACGATCACGGTCGGCGCCGCGCCGTCGGTCGGAGGCACGGTTGCCGGCGGCGGGACATTTTTGCGCGGCACGCATGTTGTCCTGACGGCGACGCCAAACGCAGGATACAACTTCGCCAACTGGACGGAAAACGGCACGATCGTGAGCACGGATCTGAGCTACGAGATGAACGCGACGTCCGATCGCGCGCTCGTCGCCAATTTTGTCGCATTCCCGATGGTCAGTCTCTCCGCCACCACGACCACGATCAAGAAGACCGGGCAAACCATCATTACGGTCCACGCCAGCACGGTCAATCCGTCGCAGCCGATTCAAGTGTGGATCGCGCTGACCGGAACGGCACAACTGGGCTGGAACTACACGCTGAGCGATCTGAGCGGCAGCGTCACCATACCGCCGGGTCAATCGTCGGCCACCATTACCCTGACCGGCCTAACCAATCCGGCAAAGAAAACACAAACCGCGATCATGACCATTCTCGATCAACCGGGATACGTGCTTTCGCCGGTGACGGTGAGCGGGAAGGGCAAGAAGAAGAAAACGACCAATCCGAATCAGGTCACCATCACCATCCAGGCCAAGTAACCCGGCTCCGCGAGAAAAACTGGCGTCGGGCGCATGGGCGGTCGACGTTGACGCGCATGAGGGCTTGGGCGGGTCTGGTTCTGGCAATGGTTCTGACGGCCGGAGTGGCGAAGGCGGAGGATTACGCTACGCCGCAAGAAGTCTTCGACGCCATGCGGGAAAGCTTTCAGCCGGAAAAATCGCGCGGCCTGCACGTGGCCTATCAATTCGAGATTAGCGGGCCGAATGGCGGCAGTTGGCACATTGACGTGGATGACGGCACCTGCAAGATCGAGACGGGAAGGGTGGAGAATCCTACCGTCACGTTTTCGGCCACGGACAAGGACTGGGTCGCGCTTTCGAATGGAAAACTGAACGGCGTCTGGGCCGTGTTCACCGGCCGGCTCAAGATTCGCGGCGACCAGGACCTGGCGCGCAAGCTCGACGAAATGTTTCCCTAGAAACGAGCGTTGAGCTGGAAGCGAATAAACGGGGCGGGATCGGTCCGATAATATTCGCCCGCGCGATGGAAATTGAATGAGCGCTGGATCGAGCAGCCGGCGCCGAGATCGAGACTGATTTGCGAGGTCGGCGACCAGACGACACCGGCGTCGGCGCGGTAATCCTTATAATCAACCTGCGTCCCGCTCAGTTTGGCGACGTGCGGAATGTTATCGAACTCGTCGTGATGATCGGTCCGATAGGAACCGCCTTCCAGTTCGCCGCCGACATACAGCATGAGCTGTTTGTTCACGGTGTACTCGACGCGCGGCTGCGTCGGGACGGCCTTGATCATCAACTGGTCGTTCACTTCCCAAACGATCCCGGCGAACGGGACCACGCCCCAGCCGCCGCGCAGGAATGAATAATTCACACCGCTGAGCGCGAACACTTTGTCGGGCTTGAGCGTCCAGAACCGATAAATCGTGATTGGGCAATCAAAGGACGCGAGCCCGAGATGTTCCTCGGTGTAAAAGCCGGGCCGAATCTCGAGCATGGCGGCAATGTCTTCGCCGTGCATGTAATCGACGCCGAGGACGAGGGCGCCGCTTTGCAGATGCACCGGCACGGGCGCGCGGGTGTTGCCGAAATCGAAACGGTTGTAGGCGACGCCGGCGCGCGCATACCAGTTGCCGCTGAGAAAGAAATGATGCGCGTAGTAGAAATCGTTCTGCGCCTCGTACTGACTGCCGAAGCTCCCGCCGTGATTCAGATCGCTCTCAAAGACGTAGGCGTTCTCGGTTTGGAAAATATCAATCGGGACTTTCTCTTCCGGGTTCGTCTCCACGATCGATTCGCCCGTCGATCCACGACCAGTGGCAGCACTGGCGAGATGATACGAGAAAAGGAAAACGGCGCAGCTCAGCAGCCGGATGGGAAGGCGCATACAGTTAGTCACTAGAGCAATCGCCGTGCGGCCACAATCCGGATGTTCGTTAAAATGTCAGCGTCTCGCCCGGTTTCGGCATTTTGATGGCGTTGCCGTATCCGCGCGATTTCAATTCGCGCTCGAATTCCGCCGGCGTCCCGGTCAGGAGCGGGAAGGTCGCGTAATGCTGCGGGATCGCCGTGCCCGGATTAACCGCCACCACCGCATCGGCCGCGCCGCGTGGGCCCATGGTGAAGCGATCGCCGATGCAAACGAGCATGACATCGATGCTGCGATAATCTTTCACGCGCGCCATGTCGGAAAAGAAACAGGTATCGCCGGTGGTATAAATCGTCGGCCCATTTTTGATTTCGAGCACGATCCCGGTCGGATTGCCGGCGTAGACCGGCGGCGATTTCTCATCCTTTTGCACGGACGAACCGTGCCAGGCCGGAACGAACTCGACCATGATATCGCCGTCGAGCACCGGGAACCGTCCGCCCATGTGGCCCGTATTCTCGTCGGCGATCTGGTCCTTCGGATAACCCAGGACCGCGCCGACGGCGGCGGCGAGATCGAAATTGGCCACCAGTTTCGCCCCCGTTTTTTTCGCGATCTCCACCGCATCCCCGACGTGATCGCCATGCCCGTGGGTCAGGGCAATGGCGTCGACGCGTTTCAATTTCCTCAATTCGTCCTTCCCGTTTTCAAACGAAGGATTCGTGATCCACGGGTCGATCAGCAAAACATTTCCCGCCGGTGTAACGACTTTGAACGCGGCATGTCCGTACCAGGTGAGTTGCGTGGCCATGGAGACAGTTTGAAATGACGAATGACGAATGTCTAATGACGAAGGAATGACGAAATCCGAATGATGATGATTCCAATCGCCTCTTTTCGTCATTTGTGCTTCGGGCTTGTTTCGTCATTAGACATTCGTCATTCGTCATTGTTACCGTCTCGACGTGAACCACGACGACGCGCATGCCCACCTCGCCAGGAGCCATCCGCTCATGGCCGACCTCATCGCGCGAGCGCGTCGCTACGAAATCGTGCCGTCGCTTTCAGTTAGGCCGTTTGAAGCGCTGGCCGAATCGATTGCCTATCAACAATTGAGCGGAAAGGCCGCCGCCACCATCTGGGGCCGGGTGCGCGCGCTTTTTCCCAAGGGAAAACGCCTCGACCCGGCGCTGGTGGTGAAAATGCCGGACCGCAAACTGCGCGCGGCCGGTTTGTCCCGCGCCAAGGTCGCGGCCTTGAAAGATCTCGCGGCCAAAACGCTCGAGGGCGTGGTCCCGACCGCGCGCGCGCTCGCGAAAATGAGCGACGAAGAAATTATTGAACGCCTGGTGCAGGTTCGCGGGATCGGGCGCTGGACGGTCGAAATGCTGTTGCTCTTCGATCTCGGCCGGCCCGATGTCTGGCCCATCCACGACTACGGAGTGCAAAAAGGTTTCGCGAAAACTTTCGGCAAACGAAAAATCCCGACGCCGAAGCAGTTGCTGAAGCACGGAGAAAAATGGCGGCCGTACCGTTCGGTGGCGGCGTGGTATTTTTGGCGGGCGCTGGATGAGCCGGAACGGGTGACGCGGAAATGAGGGGAGACGCTAAAGCGTTAAAGCGTTAAAGCGTTGAAGCGTTGAAGCGTTGAAGCGGAAATCGCGGGCGGGGCTTTTCCTTCAACCTTTCAACTTTTCAACCCTTCAACTTTTCTCTAAAACCGCGCCATGGCCACCATTCACGTCAATCGCGCCGGCACCAGTCTCGGAACCTTTTCGGAAGAAGATGTGCGCCAGGGTTTACGCGCGGGGCGATTGCTCGGCTCGGACCTGGCCTGGGAAGAAGGCATGGCTTCGTGGCAGCCGCTCTCGTCCTTCACTAGATTCGCGGCCGACCTGGAAGCGGCCCCGGCGCCGTCCGCTGCTGCGGCCCCGCCACCCGAAACTGCGCCCCCCGGGGCCGTTCCGCCGCCGCCGGTCGCGGCTGGTGTCACCGGACCGATTGCCACCGCCGGCGCGCGTACCGGGCTGCCCTGGGAAAATCGGAACGGCCGCGGCTGGTTCAACGCCTTTGTCGAGACCCTGCAGATGGTGCTTTCCCGGCCTAACGAAGCCTTCGGTCTCATGAAAACCGAAGGCGGACTGGGTGACCCGATGATCTACCTGCTCATCGGCGGGTGCGCCGGCGCCGCCGTCTCCTTCCTCGTTTCATTTGGCCTGCAAGGCATGGGATGGAGCCTGGGTAACAAAAACGCCTTCGGAAATGCATTCGGTAACATGGTCGGCGTCGGGATCGGCTCTTTGGTCTTCCTCATTTTCATACCGTTCATGGTCGTGATCGGGCAATTCATCGGCTCCGCCATCATGCACGTCTGCCTGATGATCGTAGGCGGAGCGAACCGTCCGTTCGAAACCACCTTCCGCGTCCTCGCCTTTTCACAGGGTTCAACCGGCGTTTTGCAAATGATCCCGGTGTGCGGCGGCGCGATCGCGGCGATCTGGGGGATCGTGGTCAACTGCATCGGGCTGGCCCGCGCGCACGAGACCGACACGTGGCGCGGCGTGCTCGCGGTCTTTTTGCCGATCATTGTCTGCGGCGGCTGCGTCGTGGTTGCGATCATGCTCGGAGTGATGGGCGCCCTGAGCCAGCACAGCTCCTCCTGAGCGCGATGCGGGTTGTTTGTCGCCCGCTCGCGCCGCGGGAGATCGATCACGAACTGCTCTGGCTCAGCGTTTCGTTAGGCGGGCTCGGGCTCGCGGCCGGTTGGCTGGCCGCAGGCCTGCCCTGGCCAAGCTGTTTCTTCCATGCCGTGACCGGCCATCCCTGCCTGACCTGCGGGGCGACCCGCTCGGCCATTGCATTTTTCCACGGGAATTTTGCGGCCGCGTGGAAATGGAACCCGCTCGCTTTCACCATCTACACCGCGTTGTCGATTTTCGACGGCTATGCCTTTGCCGTGCTCGTGCTGCGCCGGCCGCGCCTGCGTATCGTTGGCCTAACAAATGGGGAGAAGGCGGTTGCGCGAATCGGTTTGATCGCGCTGCTCGCGCTTAACTGGGCCTACGTCTGGCAGGCCGGGGTCTAGGCCGGCCCCGCGGTTAATTCGCTTGCCGAGCGTTGGCAGTCGGCCAAGGCTGATGCCCCATGCGTATTCTGGTCACGGGCGGAGCGGGCTTCATCGGGTCGCACCTCGTCGAAAAGTTGCGCGGGGCCGGGCACGCCGTGGCCGTGCTCGACGACTTCAACGATTTTTACGATCCGCAGATCAAGCGCGAGAACGTGGCCGCGTTTGAGGCGGACGTGCCGGTGCATCAGGCCGACCTGCGCGACAACAACGCGGTCCGGAATTTATTCCGCCGGGAAAAATTCGACGCCATCGTGCACTTGGCGGCGCGGGCCGGGGTGCGCCCATCCATCCAGGAGCCGCAACTTTATTTCGACACCAATGTGAACGGCACGCTGCATCTGCTCGAGGCGGCGCGCGTGACCGGGGTGGAACGTTTCGTCTTTGCCTCGAGCTCGTCCGTTTACGGCATTTGCGAAACGGTGCCGTTCCGGGAGGATTTTCATCTGACCCAAACGATCAGCCCGTACGCGGCGACGAAAATTGCCGGTGAATTTTTGTGTTCGACCTACGCGCATCTCTATGGCCTGCGGGTGGTGGCGCTGCGTTATTTCACCGTTTACGGGCCGCGGCAACGGCCCGACCTCGCCATTCACAAGTTCACCCGGCGGATTTTCGAGGGCAAACCGATCGACCAGTTCGGCGATGGCCGGACCCGGCGGGATTACACCTATATCGACGACATCATCCAGGGGACGATGGCGGCGTTGCAATACGACGGCCCGATGTTCGACGTGTTCAACCTGGGCGAGAGCGAAACGATCGAGCTGCGCGAGTTGATTGGGGCGATCGAACAGGCCGTGGGAAAGGAGGCGCGGATCAATCAGCTGCCGGAGCAACCGGGGGACGTCCCGCGAACCTGCGCCGATATTTCGAAGGCGCGGAAGTTGTTAGGCTACGATCCGAAAACGCCGTTCCGCGAAGGCCTGCCGAAGTTTGTGGATTGGTTTTTGAACTCGGCCGCGAGCGCGAACAAGGTGTAGCGGCATGTCGTTACCCTTGCCGCCATTCGATCAGCGCGCCTGTTTCATCGCCGGCCAGGCGAAATCGGGAACGACTTTGCTGGTGTCGCTGCTCGACGGACACCCCGAGCTCATCGTTTTCCCACAGGAGACGGCCTATTTTCCAACGGTGCTGACCAAGTACGGCAAGGCGGGCCGGCGCGCGCAGTTCAATTACCTGACGCAACAGTCGTTCGCGAAAATCCTGTTCGGCGGCCAGGCGCGCTGGGGCAAGCACGAATACAAGGATTTCCCGCAGCGGCAGTTTCTCGAAAATTTCGAACGGGCGGCCTTCGATCCGAAGAACGCCGAACGCGACCTGCTCGTGCTCATGATTGAATCGTACGCGCAAACGCTCGGGCTATCGCTCGAACGGGTGAAGCGCTGGGTCGAAAAAACGCCGGCCAATCGCAATTACATCGGCGCGATCTTCGCCAAATTCCCGCGGGCGAAGTTGCTCGTGACCATGCGCGACCCGCGCGCCATTCTCGCCGCGCAAATTGCGCTGGAGCGGAGCCGGCAACGCGGAACGTTCTCGGTTTATTATGTCATCGCGCACTGGCGGGTGGCGGCGAATCTCGCGCGACGAGTGCGGCAAGGTGAGCTCTCAGGAATCGTGGTGCCGTACGAGCAGGTGGTGAAAGCACCGGTGAATATGATGCAGCAAATTTGTCAGTATCTCGAGATCAGCTTCGATCCGGAAGTGTTGTTGCAACCAACCAAGGTGGGCCAACTCTGGGCGGGCAACTCGGCCGCGAGCGTGGCGTTTTCCCGGATCAGCGCCGAGCCGGTGTCGCGCTGGGAGCGGGAACTGACCGAGGAAGAAGTGGGCTGGGTCGAATGGCATTGCGCCGACTTGATGCCGGAGTTCGGCTACGAACCGCGACTGAGCAAAAACCCGCTGCGGAATTGGGTGAAGCCGATCCGCGGGGAACGGCCGAAGGAATATCTGAAGTCGAGGGCGTATTCGCTTTTCAAGCGGTAAACGACTCCTGCTCTTGATCTTGATCAAAGAGAGCATGAGCAGGAGCGGAGAGAGAGCACGCGGCGACAGGGCATAATCCCTCCTTGCAAATGCCCCCGGGCTGGCCAATAATTACGCCGGTTGTCGGGAATCCAGTCGATTCCGACGCTTCGAAACGACGATCCAGGTTCGAAAAAGTATGATGCTTCTCGGTTTCGCATCTTCGCTCCTTCGCTCGCTTCCGGTGGCGTGTTTCTGCTGTGCCCGACCCGACGAGGCGGAGTTTCCGCCGGCGTCCCTCCACCACGGCAACTCGGACTTGCTTGAATGGGCCCTTCGGGGTGGGAACGCCGCGGACGGTGCTTGCGATTGGCGAGCGCTCCGCCCATTGCACAATTCGGTTATTACGAACTACCAACATGAACTCGCAACATTCCGGGAGACGTCAGCGCCGTTCGCGCGGCGGGTCCCGACGCAGGGGCGATCGTCGCCCGCGGCCGCACACGGCCGTGGCCCGCGCGCCCAAGAAAAACTTCTGGCAGCGACTGATGGCGTCGCTTTTCGGCAACGGTCAGACCGCTCATAAGTCGTCCAGCTCCAGAAACGGTTCGCACCGCGAATCGCAACCGCAATCACCGCAGCACGAGCCGCAGGCGCGGGTCGCGCGCAAACCCGAACCGGTCGAAGTGACTTCGCCGCGTCTTTACGTCGGCAACCTCTCGTTCGACGCGACCGAAAGCGATCTCTTCGAGCTGTTCAACGGGGTCGGGCACGTCCAGAACGCGGAAGTGGTGAGCTATCGCCACAACCAGCGCTCGAAAGGTTTCGCCTTCGTGCAAATGCAGACGGTCGACGAAGCCCGCCGCGCCGTGGCCGAGCTGCACGACAAGGAATTCCTCGGCCGCAAGCTCGTGGTCAGTGGAGCGAAGTCGAGCGAGCACACGCCGCGCAGCGAATAAATATTCGTTCAGCAGTTTCAGCGGGAGACGTGCGCGAGAGCGGCGTCTCCCGTTTTTGTTTTTCTGATGACCTCGCAGAATGACGAATGCCAAATGACGAATGACGAAGGAATGACAAAGATCCGAAGTCGGAACACGCGATTCGCGCCCTGTCGACATTCGGATTTCAATCCTTCGGGCTTATTTCGTCATTCGTCATTCGTCATTCGTCATTCGTCATTGATGAAAAACCTGTTTTTCATCGTCGGTCCGACCGCCTGCGGAAAATCCGAAATCGCGGCCGACGTCGCGCAATCGTGTGGCGCCGAGATCGTCAGCGCTGACGCCTATCAAATTTACGCCGGCTTTCCCGTGCTCACGGCCAAGCCGGATGCGGCCACGATCGCGAAAGTTCCGCATCATCTCATCGGTTCAATGCCGATCACGGAAGAGATGAACGCCGAAAAATTCCGACGAGCGGCAACCGCGGTCCTTGCCGCCATTGCGGCGCGCGGCAAACCCGCCGTCGTCGTCGGCGGCAGCGGACTGTATCTCAAGGCCCTGACGCACGGCCTCGATTCGGATTGGGAGAAATCGGATCCCGATCCGCCCGGCGTATTCGTTTTCCGTGATCGCGCCGACTTGCACGACCGGATCAATCGTCGGGTCGAAGAAATGTTTGTGCGCGGCGCGATCGAGGAAGCGCGCGATGCCGGGGCGATGAGCGGGACGGCTGCGAAAATGATCGGGCTGCGCGACCTTCGCGAAATGCTCGACCGAAAAATTTCCGTGAACGAGGCGGAGGAGCGGATCAAGGCGGCGACGCGGCAATACGCCAAGCGGCAGTTGACCTGGTTTCGCCATCAAACTACCTTTCCGGCACTGAATCTTTCGCAATTGAGTCACGGGGAAGCGCGGGAAAGGATTTCGCAGCTCTGGCAACGCCTGGAGCCGGCCGAGCAGGGATGATCGAGACTCGGCCGAGAAAAACGCACGAACGCGCGGTGCTGGTTGGTCTGGAACAGGCGGGCGTGACCAAGTGGGATTTGCAGGATTCGCTCGACGAATTGCGCGAGCTGGCGAACTCGGCCGGGGCCGAAGTGGTCGAAACCGTGACCCAAAAATTGCAACGGCCAACCGCGCCTTACTACATCGGCAAGGGCAAAGCGGAAGCGATCAAGGAAACGTTGCAGGAAAACCGGGTCACCTCCGTTATTTTTGACGACGAACTTTCGCCGGCGCAGGGCCGCAACCTGGAGAACCTGCTTTCGCGGAAAGTGCTGGACCGGACCCAGCTGATTCTCGACATCTTCGCGCAACGCGCGCGCAGCCGGGAAGGGCGCCTGCAAATCGAGCTCGCGCAATTGCAGTATCTTTTGCCGCGCCTAACGAGGATGTGGCATCACCTGTCGCGCCAGACCGGTGGCATCGGGACGCGCGGCCCGGGTGAAACGCAGCTGGAAGTCGATCGGCGGCGGGTGCAGGAACGAATTGCCCGGCTGGAGCGCGAGCTCGAGTCGGTGCGCAAGACGCGGGCGGTGCAACGCGAAGGCCGCAAACGCAACCAGTGGCCGGTGGCGGCCGTGGTCGGTTACACCAACGCCGGCAAGTCCACCTTGTTGAACCTGCTCACCGGGGCGGATGTGCTGGCCGCGAACAAATTGTTCGCCACGCTCGACCCGACCACGCGCGCGTTTACTTTGCCTAACAAACAGCGCATCCTGTTGACCGATACGGTCGGGTTCCTGCGCAAACTGCCGCACACCCTGATCGAAAGTTTCAAGGCCACGCTCGAGGAAGTGCACGAGGCCGACCTGCTCATTCACGTGGTCGACCTGTCGCATCCGCGGGTGGACGAACAGATGGAAGCGGTCGATGCCGTGGTCAAGGAACTGGACGCGTTCGGCAAGCAAACCGTCGTGGTTTTCAACAAGATCGATCGGCTGGATAATCGCGAGATGATCGAGGCCTACCTGGCGCGGTTTGAGAACAGCGTGGCCATTTCGGCGAAAACGGGCGAGGGCGTGAGCCAGCTGGTGCAGACATTGGAGAAGGCCTTGAAGGCGTGGCGCATGCGCTCGGAATTCCGGATCCCGGTAACCGAATCGGCGCTGCTGGCCGAGATTCATCGCGTCGGGCACGTGCTGGAATTGCGCTACGATGGCGACGATGCGGTGGTGCTGGCGCACGTGCCGCCGCAACTGGAGCAAAAGCTGGCGCGCTTTGCGGTGTAAACGCGCGCGGATTCGTCTTTCTCCCCGAACCGTTATTTGGTAGATGTTGGACCGGCCAAAGTTCTCCCCTCGCGTGTCTTTTCAGAAATCTTTTCGATCGTTTTCGCGTACCTTCATCACCGCCATCTGTCTTGGCGCGCTCGCGGTCAGTCCGTCTGGCTTCGCCAAGAAGAGCAAGGTGAAACCGCCGACCCTGACCGTTTCGGTGTCGCCGGCGAGCGTGAACGAAGGCAGCGTCGCAACATTCACGATCCGGGCTTCGAGCGCAGCGACACAGACGTTGACCGTGAATTATTCGATGAGCGGCACGGCCGCGATCGGAAGCGACTATACGCTGAGCGGCGCGACGGGCCAGGCCACGCTCACGGCCGGGCAAACCGCGGCCACGATCGCGCTCAGCGCGCGCGGCGACGGCGTCACACCCGAGCCTAACGAGTTAGCCACGATGACTTTGCTGGGCGGCAGCGGCTACAAGGTGGGAACAGGCAAGAAAGCGCCCAAGGCCACGGCGACGATCATTGATGTGGCGCCGCCGGCCACGCCGGTCGCGATTGCGGCGACGAATGTCACAGCCGCCGGTTTTCGCGCGAATTGGAGCGCCGCCGGCAACGCCAGCGGTTACCGGCTCGACGTCGCCACGGACAACGGGTTCACCAATTTCGTTCCGGGTTTCCAGGATCGGGACGTGGCCAGCGTGCTCGCGTTTGACCTGACCAATTTGAATTCCGACACGAATTATTTTTATCGCGTGCGCGCCAGCAACGGCGGCGGCACCAGCAACAACTCGAATGTGATGGCGGTCAGGACCGCGCCAGTGAGCGGTTATTTCCTGCCGCTGCGCGGCGTTTACACGTCCTTCGAGCGGCGCGGATACCCGAATGGTTACGGCAACGGCGCGCTCATCCAGGAATTCAACAACTTCGATGCGGTCGTGGGCAGCACGGTCGCGGAGGAAATCGCGCTGCAGCTCGACCAGATCGTGGCCATGGGCCAGAACGTGATCACCTTCGAATTGCGCACAGCCGATTCGACCTACGATCCGAGCGGTTATCATCCTCCGAATTGCAACATGCCGCCGGCAACGGGCTTGCAATGGCCGCAGCCGACCCCGAGCGAAATCACGAATCTGATCGCCTTTCTCGATTTGGTGAACAGCAAGGGGGTGAAGGTTTGGCTGCGGCTGGTCAACAACCACATGGAAGAACAGCCGCCGACCAATGCGCAGACCTGGCTCGGCACCATTCTTAACGCGGTTAAGAATCATCCGGCGCTCGACCTGATCCTGTTCGAAGGCGATCGGCACACTGATGCGAATGGCGCCTGCGGAATTCCGGCCGAGCCGCCGCTGTGGTTAGGCGCGACCTCCTACGCCGGCGCTTATGTGCAATGGGCGATCGATTTCGCGCGCGGTCTCGGGATTCCGACCAACAAACTCTCGGCCGAGTGCGTCATGGGCGATTTCCGGACCCTCAGCCAGTCGCCGGCCGGCCCGGAGGCGACCGATGGCCACCTCTGGAATCCAATCGCGGTCGAGAAACAGATCTTCGATGCGCTGGGTATTCCGGCGGCGGAACGGACCTACGCCTTGTCCATGTACGAACATCACAAATGCACGACCGCGCCGGCGGTGCCCGGTTCGGTCACGCTCAGCTCGGTGGCCGATACGCATCTGCGCGAAACGAATCCGGATAACAACGCCGGGGGAAATACGGCGTTCGCGTCCGGGACGAACACCTCCGGCAAGAAAAGCCACGGTGTGTTCAAGTTCGATCTCTCGGCCATCCCGGCGAACGCCACCGTCGAATCGGTCACGCTCACATTGACCTGCGTGCAGGTTCCCGCCAGCTCGGTGAGTTCGATCTTCGATCTGCACCGGTTGCTGGTGGATTGGGGCGAAGGCACGGGCACCAACGTCAACGATGCCGGACGACTTGCGCTGGCCGGGGAAGCGACCTGGAACAATCGTTTTCACCCGTCGACGGCGTGGAGCGCGCCGGGCGCGGCCGCGCCTAACGACTACGCGGCAAGCATCAGCGGCTCGACTTTTGTCGACAACGTCGGGGCCTACACCTTCGGCTCGAGCGCGGCAATGGTGGACGACGTCAAACATTGGGTGGCCGATCCATCGAGCAACTTTGGCTGGCTTATCATCACCGAATCCGAGGGAACGGCGGGGACGCATCGCCTTTTCGGTTCCAAGGAAAATGCAACGAGCAGTGCGCGACCGAGCCTGCTTGTGCAGTATGTCACTCCGCCCGGCTCGGAAGGCGGTTGTAGCGATGAAGATTCGCACGCATGGGCGGACGAAACGTTAGGCCAATATGTTTTTGGGGTGGTGGGACACAGCGGCCGGGTCGTTGCACCGGAGATGGGCATTTTCGACGCGACGGTGACGGACTGGAACACGCAACGCGCGGTTGAGAGCCTTTCGAATTTGTTTGCGAAGCATGGCGTGGGCGGGGCGGTTTTCTGGCGCTGGGTCGGGTTCGATAACTCGGAAGATTCCAACCCGGAGTTTGCCGACGCGGTGAAACGCCGCGGCACCGATTTTGTTTACAACCCGGTGCAAAAGGAAATCGTCGACCTCGGCGGATTTCACGCGGCCGTGCCGAATCGATCGTTCGAGAACGGCGGCGCGACCCCGGACCAGTGGAGCGCGAGCGGAAGCGGAACGCTCGCGCGGTATTTCCTGGCGGGCGAACCTGACCAGCCCGGGAAAG
>JADMIO010806408.1_pt1 | contig 133827 bp, 118 predicted proteins | sample 8958161 | NCBI WGS metagenome assembly JADMIO01 (sample SAMN16585339, study PRJNA669376) | soil metagenome | isolation source: Crop rotation soil | place: USA: Cullars Rotation, Alabama | collected 2011 | reverse complement strand
CGCGACAACTTGTCCACGTGGAATTCTAAGCTTAGGATCCCAATGTGCTGGAAAGTCGAGCTGGGAAAAGAACATCGACTTAAAGGCAGAACTCAAACGTATGGATGAATACGGCTGCCATGTGGTAACTCAAGCCGAACCCGAGTATCCCGAGTTGCTTCGCCAAATTTACGATCCACCGGTTGTGCTTTATGTCAAAGGCCAGCTTTTGGCAAAGGACAAAAACTCTGTGGCGATGGTCGGCTCGCGGATGACGACTCATTACGGAATGGAAGTTGCGCGCAAGCTGGCTTATCAGTTGGCTTATCTCGGAGTGACGGTAATTAGCGGGGGCGCGCGAGGCATTGACTCCGCGGCCCACCAGGGCGCTTTGAGCGGGAATGGACGCACCATCGCGGTTCTTGGAACCGGGATTAATTTGGTGACCCCGCCTGAGAATGCCGAACTTTTTCAACGCATCGCTGCCAATGGAGCGGTCGTCACTCAGTTTCCTTTCAATCGTCCGCCGGACAAACAATCTTTTCCGATCCGCAATCGGATCGTGGCGGGCATGACGCTGGGCACGGTGGTGGTAGAGGCGAACCTGAGCAGCGGTGCGTTGATCACCGCCAATTTCGCAAATGAATACGGGCGCCAGGTCTTCGCCGTGCCCGGCCGGATCGATTCACCGCGCAGCAAAGGTTGCCATGAATTAATCAAAAAAGGCGCGAAACTTTGCGAAAGTGCAGAGGATATTCTGAGCGAGTTCGAATATTTGTTTCCTCCGAGCAACCGACCGCCGGGCGTGAGTGAAACCGGCGTCCTGCCCGCGCTCGAGCTCTCTGGAAATGAGCAAAAGATTTACGACACACTCGATCATGAAGAAGTGAGCATCGATGAAGTGATCCGCCAAAGTGGTCTGCCGAGCTCTGCCGTTTCCGTGGCTTTATTGAGTTTGGAAATGAAACGTTTGATTCGCCAATTACCAGGAAAAATGTTTGCTCGAAATCGATGACAGTCGCTTTAGTAATCCCCTTCTCCTGTATCAAATTCTCAGCCTGGTCTCCAAAGTTCTTGTTATTGAATCGAACACCTTGTTAGCTCTTAGCGTGTTACCAACGCAAAAAGGGTCGATTCGCCTGTTCCGTTTTTCTGGAATCCAGGTGTATCTGCATTGGTCCTGGTTCCTGATCGCAGTGATCGAGATCAACACGCGTTCGAGAGCGTATTCTTCCTATTTATGGAACGCGCTCGAGTACCTGGCATTGTTCGCGATTGTGCTGACACATGAATTTGGCCATGCATTGGCCTGCAGGCAAGTGGGAGGGAAAGCCGAGCAAATTGTTCTCTGGCCACTGGGAGGCGTGGCTTATGTTGCGCCGCCGCCTCGTCCGGGAGCGACGCTCTGGAGTATTGCCGCGGGACCGCTGGTGAATCTCTTGCTCGCCCCGATTTTGACTGTCCTTTTTTTTGTAGCCCGCCAGACCAGCCTCCCTGATGCATTTCCGGACGGCTATCTTTTCCTGCGCTCTATTTTGTACATCAATTTTGGGCTGTTGATCTTTAACCTTTTGCCAATCTATCCTCTCGATGGAGGACAGATCTTGCGGGCTCTTCTGTGGTTCGTCGCGGGAAGGGCGCGCAGCCTGATGATCACCGTTGTTATCGGATTTATTGGTGTGGCCGGGCTGCTCCTTTTGGCTGTATTTGCTCAGGATCTTTGGTTCGGGATTATTTCCGTTTTCATTTTGTTGAACTGTGGCCGCGGCTTGCTCGAGGCTCGCGCGCTGACGCGCCTCTCAAAACTGCCACGCCGCGCAGGCTTTGCCTGTCCAGCCTGTCATCAACCTCCAATCATGGCGCCAATCTGGCGCTGTGGCCGATGCTTAAAACCCTTTGATACCTTTGAAAACCTTGGCCGATGTCCTCATTGTGGAAGTGAATACCCCACCACTCAATGCCTCGATTGCGGGGCGTCGCATCCAATAGCGGAGTGGAGTATTCCGTCAGTGCCGCCCATTGTTCAAACCTGATGGCGCCGAAGAAGCGAAAAAGAGCCCAGGTGTACTTTCAGCATCTTTCCTATCTCACTTAGGCTGCTTTTGAATTTTTTATGGCGCGCAACTAAGGAACCAGGCGAGCTCGATAGGCCTGGAACGGCGAGGTCAGCGCATTGGTGTCAGCAAAAGGAGCAACACCGACCGAGTTAGTCAGAATTGCCAGCACGGTCCAATCGGAAAGATTCGTTGTTGTTTCTATTGCGTACCTAAAACCGGCGTCTCCACTCAGTATGAAATTGAAATGGCCGTCGTTGGAAAGTTTCGCTGTCAGAAGCAAGGGACGATTGACGATGGATATGATTGCGTCGGGGACAAGGGCATTGATCAGGTTTGTTCCGTTAGGCGTACCCCACCCTGTGCACAGATCATAACCGGTCACTGCGAAAAATTCCGTTCGGCTTCGATTCCAGGTATTGTTGCCGCTCGTGATGTCATGGAAGCAATTCGTGTAGTTCGGACCTTTGCCAATTTGATATAAGGCCGGATTAACAAAACCTACGGGCGGAAGTCCGGTTGCCGCTGCCTTTTGATTTACCAGCGCGATGAAGGCTGCCCATAGCGGGGCGGCGCAACTGGTCCCACCGACGGTGCTGCGGACGCCGCTATCCGAAACAATGAATATATCGTCGGCGGTCAGGGCAACGTCTGGAGTATTGCGCATCACAGTCGAGCCCTGGTTGAGGGCCATACTGAGTCCCTGCTGCCAGATTGGCAGTCGATAATATGTGCTGACGCCGCCGCTGCTCCCGGTGCCTCGACCCCAGTTCCAAACCGTTTCGGACGACCAACTCCCGCTGGCACCGGTGCTCAACGTGGTTCCACCGACCTGTATGATGTTGGTGCTGTCCGAAGGAAAATCAACCAAACCTACAAATGCGTCCGAATCACCGGAGGCATTGAAAAAGGACTGTCCCTGGGCAGCCATTTGTTTAAAAATGGTCTCCGACCCTGAATCAGGGGGACCACCGCCCCAGGAGCAAGAGAGCTGTTTGGCCAGGTTATCATTTGCCATTTTGCTCAACAGATCCACCCACGGACTGGGATTGGGAGCTTCATATATATAAATCTTGGAGATGCCGGGAGCCATTGCTATCACCATTTCGATATCCAGGGCGACCTCACCATTTCCGGAGCCAGGCTGGGCTACCCCACCATCGACTGGGACATTGACGAGTTGGGGGCTGCTGGTTGCAATTCCGATTTGGCTTTTGTAAGCAGTGATATCACTGGAATAATAACCATCAAATTCGAGGAGCCCCACACTTTGTCCTGTTCCGGTCAATTGTGTGCCCGGCACATAGGCCTTGCGAAAGTCAGTTCCTGCATACGTGCCACTCGGTCCAGAACCGCTGCGCGGCCTTAAGCCGTCCTCTTGATCAATGGGTTTTGATTTAACCTTAGGGTGAGCCAACCAATAATTATCCAAGCCGCTAATGTGGAGAATAGGCAACCCCCCGTCCACGGAAGGTTCAGAATCTGGCGCGTAGAATTTGCGGTTCTCATTTGGGTGGTTGTAAACCCTGAACTTCAAATGAAGAGCCTGTTCGATGTCGGCGATAGTGCCGTTCACATCGAGCACCAGCCGATTTGGATGAGTTGCTGCTATGGTCAGGTGGTTGTTGCGGGCGAAGGCAATGACCTTCTGATAGCTGGCTTCCGTTGCGCCGAATCTTTCACTGAACTGTTCCGGGGTGAGATAATGGCGGTAATCAGGGCTGGCGGGGTCATAAATCCCCTGCAGCAATTCATCAAGGCCGGCAGGATTGTTCAGCGGTAATGTGAATGCCAAACTCAACCTTTGCGATCCTGGTAGAGAACCTTCAGGGGTGAGCTGAGCTGCCGCAGAAGGAATGTGGCCCGGTAATCTACGCAGATGCGAGCTATCAGTTGCGGTTGTCGAGGTAGCTGAAAGCGCCTGAGTTACAAAAAGGAAAAGAACTCCCGAAAAAACGGCGCAAGTCCGCTCGGAATATCCGCCGCGCTTTAGCCTGCATTGAACTGCACGAAACAACCCCTAATTAAATCATATCCTCGGAAAATGTCCAATTAATCACTCAAAGCCGGCCGATGCTCGTTGGGGTTTGTTTTTCCCCAACTCTTCATAGTAGTGCCGTACCAGGTCCGAGTACCGGGTTGGCACAGGGTCGCGATCGATCGGAACCAGGGCATCATTCGATTCGCGGCGGGCAAGTTCGTCCGCAACCCGATCACGAACTTCGAGTAATGGTTTCATGACCTGAAGCTGAACAATCGCCCAGTCCGGTTTCTTTTGGTCACGCTTAAAATCCTGACGCATGAGCCGCGCCCGCTCTCTTGCGGTGGCAACTTCATTGCGCAAGTCTGGAAACTCGAGCACTTCTTCCACCTCGCGCAAGCGGTCGGACCATGGTCCAAAATCGCCGCCCGTAAGCGGTCCGCCTTGCCAGACATGGTTTTCATTTGCGGCACGGTTGAAGTTATCCAGCCAGGCCCCGCCCGAGTCCACTTCCCATCCGCCGACGCCGCCGCGATTGGTTCCTCCACGCCGGGCTTGTGAGGATCCTGAAGCAGAACGATTATTCGAGCTTGCCTGTTCCCTTTCCATATTACGCCCCGATGGATTCCCAGCTTGTTGGCCGCCTGCTGTCTGACCTGTTTGAGCGCTTTCGGACGGCTGACCGCCGGGAGAGGAACCGGATTGCTGGCCGGCGTCTTGTGCGCTTTCGCCGGATGCTTTTGCTTGTTGAGCTGACTGCCCGGAACCGGCTGTTCGCTCTGCATTTGCGTCAGGGGACTCTTTTCCTGGTTGCGCCGAGTTGGCTCCGGCCTGGTTGTTGTTTGCTGCCTGTGCGTCAGAACCCTTTCCTCCCTGAGACAATTGGTTTTGATCATCACCGTTCTGTGACGCCGGGCCATTTGTCGAACCTTGTTTCATTTCACGCTCCAAATCTTCGGCTAACTTTGTTAATTGATCCTGGGCCAATCGCAGGGCCTCGGTATCATCACCCAGCACACTCTCGGCTGCGCGTTCTACGCCTTTGCGAAGCTCATCAATCGAGCCACGCGAGCGTTGTGCGATTTCAGAGGCTTGCCGGCGATAATCCTGACGCAACAATTCCGAGGTGATCTCCAGCAGTTTAGCGGCATCCGGATCAGGAGACCGTTTAAATCGATCATATCGATTTTCGCTCATGAGACCTCTGGTGACCAACTCTTCTTCCGTTTGCTTCATGTTTTTCAGATTGTCCTGGCTGAATTTCCGCACGGAGTCGTAGAGTTGCCGGGAAAGCAACGGTTCGGCTACTTCCGCTTCCTCAGAGACTTGTGTGGCGCGATCCACAAGATTGGTCATACGCTCCGTTTGCTGCGCCAACTGCTTCATGATTTGTTCACGTTCCGGAGCATCAGACAACGGTTTAGGTCCGTCGGTCGATTGAATGTCCGGGGATAATTTCTTCAGAATGTCCTCCTGTTGCCGAGAAAGAGCTCGCGCTTCAGCTCGCATCTCGCGCAGATCCTCAGCGAACTCATTGGAGCTTTCCTTTCTCATCTTATCCCGAAGGTCCTGTAGCTGCTGTTGCGCCCGCGTGCCCGACGCGAGCGCCTGGGAAACCGAGCCCTGGCTTGAAGCCTCAGCCGCGCGCTGAATGTCCTCACGCGTTTGTTCTAACTGACGCCGCTCATCGGCCATGCGCGATTGATTTTCGGACCGATCCATCCGTTGCCGAACTTCGTCTACGTCCGCGAGCATTTGTTGCTCCTCTTCCTGCAGGCGTTTCAGGCGCCGCTTGATTTCCTCCCTTTCTTTTTCGGTTCGTGCCTCCTGCAGCGCGGTCTGCAATTCTTTCAGTCGTTCGTTAAGATCCTGCTGGCGACGCGCCAATTCCTGCAAACGGTTCATGACCTGTAGTTGCTCGCGGGCCTGTTTTTTTTGAGGACTCTGCGCTTGCCGCTGGGTTTCATAGCGGTTTTCAGATTGGGTCATTTCCATTTGTTCAAGCTGCCGTTGCATTCGTTCGCTGCCGGCACCTCCTCCCTGACCTTGATTTTTGCCGCTGCGCATGACCTCGTATTCATGTTCTCGGATCTTAAGCAATGCCTGGTAAACGCCTTGTTCTGCCGTGACTGCTTCCGGCAAGGATTTTGGGGAATTGGTGGCGGCGGCAAGTAATTCCAGAGCTTTTTTCATCTCGTTAACCGCAGCACGCCAGAGCGACTCACCGCGAGGGTCTTGCTGTTCCTCAGAGATAGTTTCCGCTTGTTCCAACGCTTGGGCCATAGAGTCGTGGACGACCACGGCGTCCTCATGATAGGTGCGGCTTTTGCTTTGAGCCAGGTTTGGTGACCTCGTTCTTCGCCTGCCACCGGTTTGGGAGCCAGGCTGTGACTGTCCGGGAGACACCTGCCCAAAAACCATTGATTGCGGTTTTCGTAATGAAAAATCGTTCATCCCTGATGTGGTTCGATTGGATTGTCGTGGCCTTACGGGTTCACTCGGCTTGGCAGGTTGGATTTTCTCATCTCGCAAAGCCGGTGCTGCTGGCTTTTCTGAAGAAATGGGGGACCCGTACTGACGCTGCAAGTTCCAGGTTGCGCTGGTGATTTGTTTCTGCAACTCGAGCAGTTTGACACTTTCTGTTTGCCCACCTCCACCAGCGCCACCGCCTCCACCACCACCGGCCCCTTGCATCCCTTCCCGGAATATTTCATCAAAAGCGCGAACCTCCACAAAAAACAAGTCTCCCGCGGTGCGGCGGATCTGTCCATCCGCGCCCTTATCATCAGCCCAGGCGAACCAGGCGACAAGTTGATCGGGCTGGACACCTAAATCCTCGAGGCGCAAGACATATTTGAAAGGAGATTTCTCCTTTGCTGCAACTTTACCTCCCAATTTTATAAATCGTGGCTCCTGCCCTGGCACTTCATAAGCCAGTCCATAATCTTCCACGCCGAAATCGTCCCAAACCGTGCCTTCAAAGGAAACCTCCTCGAGAGCTGACGGATGAAGATCTCCGCGGGGTGACGTTAGCTTCATCTCGGGTGTTCGATTCTTAAGAGCGTCGAACGAGAATTGAGCCTGAGCTTTATTGGTTCGCCCCTCGAAATCGATCAGTTGCAGTTCATAGACTTTGCTTGTTAAAAGCGGGAACTCTTTCAGAAATGCTGAGGGGCGATTCGATTCAATCTGGAGGGGAATGACTGCCCGCTCGTTATCTTTCGTTACGAACTGCGCGGAGCGAACAGGCTTATTCAATAGGAAAGACAAATCGAGCCGCGAACCTTCCACCGCGCTCAAGCGGCGTGTATTCTCGATCCGTTTAGGCGCCTGGCCGGTGTAACTCGGAAACGTAAGATCGGCATCGGCCTGTTCAAGCCTGGGGTAATCAAACACGGTGATGGTGAAATCCGGTGTGCGCTGGCCTGCATATTCGAGATGATAAGCCATGTTGGTGGTCATCTCGGAAATGCTTCCGCCGAAAATCGGGTCGGCCAGACTTTTCGCCAGTGGAATACGCTTTTCCCCGGGGCTTTGCTTGACGACCAGGTCCACCCCGGGCGGCAGGAGCTTGCCAAAACGCGCAAATATAACAACGCTGCTGCCGCGTTCTACGCTTGCATTGCCAGGAACGACGCTCACGCTGAAATCGGTTATTCTGGCAATGAGTTCACCGTTTTGAGTTTTTGGGAGGTTCAGAATTGAAATGACTAGAACACTCAGCGCCAGCCAGTGGCCCGCCTGGGCCGCAACAATGCGCGAATTTGGAATGAGCTCTTTCCAGTCGTTTTGGGTGCTGCACTCGAGCGTTTCTTCCAGGACCCTTTGTTGCAAATAGTTTAGTTCCGTTCCGCCCTCGGAAGTTTGTTGAACTGCTGTGAGCAGCCTGCCATCGATGTGGGGGAATCTCCGCTCAATTTCGTTTGCGATCTGTCGCCAGCTTGCTTGAGTTCTCCTCGCGCGAATGAGGACCATCAACCCGGTGATGATGGCGGCAACGGTTAACAGCGGCATGGCAAGCCACGTTCCCCAGCCCGAGACCCGCTCCAGGAGTAACACCACCAGACTCAATAGTGCCACACCTGTCCAACACCCGGCCAGACGAGTCCAGAGTTGCAACCGATGCCCGCGGCTCCGCACCTCCCCCAAAATGCTCTTCAGGCGTTCATCAGCACTCATGCGACGAGCAATTATACCACACGTTATTTAAGTTACACTCTTTACTGTTGCACGCCGAGCTGTGCTTCCAGCCAGCCATGATTCCAACAACAAGATGGCCATAGCCGCCAGGAGCACATCCCGCCAAAGTTTCTGGCGATTTTCCAGCTCGGCATTTTGCAAGCGAACCGGGTGTTGAACCTGCCCTGCCACCTTGTTTATTTCATTCCGAATCAGCAACCCACGTTTCTCGAGTTCATCCGGGCTCAGGGGCGCAGTGCGGCTCTCCGCAGCATCCACATTCACGGCGAATCGCTGAGGCCGCGGCGTGGAGATACGATAGATCCCGGGAACCAACGTGCTGGAAAAATTTGTTTCAGATGCTGCGAGTTTCAAATCCTGACCGTCGGGCAGTTTCAACGTGACCTCCTGGTGACCCAGCCCAGCCGTGAGTGCCAGCGGCAAGGGATCGCCCACGAAATATTGACCGGGAAGCTGGCGTGTTCCGGAGCTTTGTTCAACCAGGGAATAGAGCAATGGAACAAATTTGGTCGAAAGCGCAAACTGGCTATCGTCGGTTCCCCATCCAAACGAGAGAATAATAACACGTCCTTTACCCAGAGGCGCATCGATGATGGCTGGATCCCCATTATCAAACTTCGCTATCACATGACCTCCGGCGATCGTGCTCGCATCCAATCGTTGATATTTCCAAAAATGGATCTTTGTAAAATCGCTAAAGCGTGGATCGGCAAATGGGGCGAACAGCGGATGAGTAAAATCAATTTCTGAAAGCATGGCGTAACGATTGGGATTCGCCGGCTCAACCTCCAAGCGATCCATTTTCAGCAGATGAGCCAGGGTTGATGCCATCTGCTGATTGGCGAGTGATAAAAGCAACGTTTTTCCAGAGATCACCTGCTGCTGTAAAAGCAGCGCCCGGTCTTCCGCGAGTGTTTCGGTGACGACAAAGAGGGCGGCCCCCTTGGTTTCCGCGGGAAGCAATGGTTGGTTTTGCGAACGAACCGTTAACTGCACGGCCTGACGCTGGGTTTCCTGAAAGGCGCGTCGAAGAAAATAAAGCGGCTTGCGCGAGTCCTTTTCGGATTCAGCGCCGCAAAAGATCACGCTCAACCGGGTTTGCTCGGGTGGAACAACGAAGATGGTATTATCGAAATCATTGTCGTCACCTCGCAGGATGATTCGTTCCGGCGAAGATCCACCTGTTTGAATGGGCAGAAGTGCCGTGCGACTTTGGCCGGCAGGAACGTAAAGCTCGAGAGGCTTGCCGAAGAATTCCCGGCCATCCGGCTGTGCCCAACCAATCTTGAATTGTTCTTTTTTCGAGCCGGGCTCATTATTTACGCGGACTCGAACAGTTGGGTTCTTGCCGCCGGGATTCTCTTCCTCTGAGCTGGTGATTAGCTGCAGACCCGCATTGTCTGCATGAATAGCGCGGAGCGGTTCGATCGCAAGGCTGAGCTCTTTAGGCCACTCATAGTTTTGCAACGCCTCCAGACGGCTGCCTTCCTGTAAGTCACTCACAATAATGACCTGACGTGTAAAGTGCGACGATGGTTTTCCTGCCGTATCGGCCAGGGTTTCGGCCGCCGAAACTAATGCCCCGCCCAAATCAGTGGCCAGCCAGCCAGGTGAGAGGGTGGCCAACTTGGTGCTGCTGACCTCAGCACGCTCTGCGGGAGGTAAGGCATTCCACTGTTCGAACGTGACGAGCGGATGAACGTGCTTATCAAAAGCAAAGAGGGCCACCTGATCCTCGGACGAAGTTTTTGCCAAAATACCGCGCACTCGCGCTCTCGCGTCCTCCCATAAATTTGCGCGTCTCATGCTGGCGCTAATATCGACGAGCACGACCAGTCGCCGGGCCGGCTCCTTTGAAGGCGGAGTCGTGACCGTCTTTTTGATAAATGGACGAGCGAAGCCCAATGCGAGCAGACATATGACCGCACAACGCAGTATCAATAGTAAAATGTGTTCGAGCCGGCTTCGATGCGTTAAGCGCGGAGGCGAAGCCTCCAAAAACATCAGCGAGCTAAAGGCAATGCGCTGACGAGTCGTGCGCCGGATCAGGTGGAAAAACAACGGAACTCCTATGGCCAAAGCGCCAAGCAGAAAAAGTGGGGTCAAAAAGCTCATGACATAGTTGCAATGGCTGTATGGCTTCCTTTGGATGCGCGGCCTCTAATCTGAAATTTGCGCCGGCGCTGTATCCGCTCCCGGAGGAAGTCAAATAAAACTAATTCCAACGGACTCCCGGTATTAAGGCGATGATAAGTCATACCGAGGCGCTGGCAGATCGCGCGCAGACGAGTGCAATGCGACTCGAGCTTACGCTCATATTCCTTTCGCGCCGAGACCGGATCAATGAACAATGTACGTCCTGATTCCATGTCCTCAAACATAGCGGAGTTTTCGTAACTGAAATTTAATTCGGCCGGGTCGAGCACTTGAAATACCACCACATCATGGCCGCAAGCGGCCAGCGAAGTCAGATGCGGTTCGAGACGATCCATTGGCGTAAAAAAATCAGATACGATGACCATCAGCCCACGTTTGCGAACAATATCCGCCATTTCTTTAAGCGGCGCGGCAAAATCCGTGGTCTGTCCTCCGGGCGTTCGTTCGAGGCCAAGCATGACCTGACGGAGATGGCCGCTGCGATGCCGGGCTGGAAGGTACTCACGAATCTTCTCATCAAATGTAAGCAAGCCGACTGCATCGCCCTGCAGGTAGAGAAAATAGCCGATGGTAGCCGCCAAGGTAGCCGCGTACGATGCCTTGCTAAAGCCCAACGAACCAAAAGCCATGGATCGGCTGTTATCAGCTAACAAATGGCAGCGAAGGTTGGTTTCGTCTTCAAATTTTTTGATGAAATAACGGTCACTTCGGGCAAACACGCGCCAATCGAGATAGCGTGGATCATCGCCGGGGCTGTATTGTCTGTATTCAGTGAATTCAACGGAAAATCCGTGATACGGGCTGCGATGGATTCCATTCCAAAATCCCTGGACCACAATTCGAGCGCGCAATTCAAGATTGCGTATGCTCATCAACGCCTGGGGATTGATGAGCGAACCGCTTAGGGTGGGATTAGAAGAGGAGGGCATAAGAGCTCCGAGAATCAAACTTGATCCGGAGAAACATCAAAATCCGACTCGCGCAAAAAATGAATAATGTGCGCCTGCCTTTTGAGATTTGGAGCCTGGAGCTTTTGCGGTGCCTGGCCCTCGGTGCTTTGAACTTGTTTCCGGTCATGAAGCTATCGGCGATGGAATGGCGTCCAGCAACCGCCCAATCACCTTCTCCACAGTGATACCCTCGGCCTCGGCGCGGTAGTTTAGAAGGATTCGATGTCGGAGAGTGGGATAAGCCAAGGTGCGAATATCCTCCACTGTGACGTGAGCCCGCCCTTTCAACAGCGCGCGCGCTTTTGCGCCCAATATCAGGAACTGACCCGCTCGGGTCCCGGCGCCCCAACTGGCCCACTCGTTGATAAAGTCAGGCGCGCCTTGCTGGTGCGGCCGGGATAACGCAGCAAGCCGAACAGCGTAACGAACAATCTCCTCGGCAACCGGCACTTTACGCACGAGTTCGTGGAAACGCATTACATCTTCACCTGTAAAAAGGGCCGAAATCGAGGCGGCTGATGCCGAGGTCGTACGAGTGACCACGGCAACTTCCTCGTCTTCCGGAAGATAATCCATGACCACATTGAACATGAAACGGTCCAGTTGCGCTTCTGGTAAAGGATAGGTGCCCTCCATCTCGATCGGGTTCTGTGTGGCGAGCACAAAAAATGGTTCCTCCAAAGCATGGCGCACACCCGCAGCCGTAACCTGATGTTCCTGCATGGCTTCCAAAAGGGCAGCTTGCGTTTTGGGAGGGGTCCGGTTGATCTCGTCCGCAAGGAGCATATGTGCAAAGACCGGTCCCTTAACGAAAACCATCTTTCGGCCTTCCCCGGTATCTTGCAATATCTCGGTACCAGTAATATCCGCCGGCATGAGGTCGGGCGTGAATTGGATTCTTTGAAATTTAAGATGGAAAATGCGGGCTATGGATTTAACCAGCAATGTTTTTGCCAGCCCAGGAGCACCGGTGATGAGACAATGCCCCCCGGCAAGCAGCGTAATCAATATTTGTTCGATAACCTTTTCCTGCCCAACAATCACCTTGGAAAGCTCTGCTAGAATTTGATCCCGGCCCAGGGTAAGCCGCTCGACCGTTTCGCGGTCAGGCTGATGGGAAATCGGAACGATTTGCTCCGGTTGAGTTTCTGCGACAGTGTTCATTTATGTGGGTGCAGATCAATGAGTCATTAAGTAAAACAGGACATTGAAGCCAAGAGGATAAGCACGTTTTTCTGAAAATTCATGGAAAAACCCTTCATCAGCGCCTTCGCGTTCCCAGCCGTCACCATTGTCGCAATTATGAGTAGCAATGACCATGATCCTGTTTTTATCATCATAAATCGCGCGGACATGCATGTCTTTACACTCTTCGCCATCATGATACTCCCAGGTCACTCCATATTCATATCCTTGAGGGTTAAGGCTTAGTGTCCCCTGCCGGATGTTGGGCGTTTGTAATTTGTTCATCGGAACCTTTAGATCAAAGACCGAATGAAAGATTTTGTTAGTCATATCCAGATCCACAAATTGCCCTTCAGGCAAAACACGTTTCATTTCTCGTGCAAAATTATCCCATTGCACCGTACCCCAGAAATCATCCGCCCAGAGCACGCCCCCGTTATGAAGATATTTTTTGAGCGGCTCTATTTCTTCGGGTTTAAACTCCAGACCCCCGGGTTCGACCATATAGATCCACGGATAATCAAATAGAGCGGGATCGGTTAATCGAATGACCCGGCCATCCGGACTTGTTTTAATGGCTGTCATTTGCTGCAGCCGGTAAGAAAGATTCAGATCGCTGTCTGGAAAGTCGGTGATCCACCCCCATGGACTGCCGGACCGGCCTTCTCCTCGTCGGTAAATTATCCGGGTAAAAGTCAGCACATCCCGTTCGAAGCCTGGTGGATTCGTCCAGGTTGGGGTTTCCGTCTGGTGATTCGCTATCTCTCGAGCCGTTCGCACTTTGTCGGCATCCACCGCCACTCCATTGGGCCACTCGGTATAGACTATGCCGGTATCTCCTCCGGCAGGCCCCCCCGACCCGAACCCGCCGCGTCGTCTTTGGGCCAAGCCTGCTGCCAGCGCCATCAAAAGAATAAGGAGTGCCAGCCTGACCTTGTTCATGGTGTTGGAGGAGCAACCGTCCTATCGGACTGTTTGATATTGTCCGGCGAAGGTGAGGGGTCAATCTCCAAAAGCAATTGAAGAGCGGCGCGAAAGCGCGGAGCTTCCTCGAGTGCCTGAAGCACATGACGGCGAGCCTCTGGCGCGCCATGGCCGTACTCAAGCTGGGCCAGATGAAACAATATATTGGCAGGATCAGGCGGGTCTAAAATAAGGAAAGTTTTGTAGGCATTAATTGCGCCGGTTGTATCTTTGCTTTTTTCGCTTGCTTCCGCCAGATAGCGATAAGGAAGGGCTACTAAAGGGTTAACCGCCAGATATCGGCGGCTGTTCTCAATCACCGTTGTCCAGCTTTTCGCGGCCGAGCCCAGTTCCATCAAACGGGAATAAGCATCAATCGCTTCGTCGTCCTGTTCAGCAAATCGCTCAAGCACTTCGCCTTCCAGTCTGGTTTCGCCTAAAGCCCGGTGTGCTGCGGCCAAAAGGCGGTAAGCGCTATCCGATCCTGAAAAACCCGGATATAACTCGATCAGTCGGTTTAGAATTGGCTTTGCGTCCTCCCACTTTTTGGCTTCCACCAGGTCGTGAGCCTTGAAGTTCATGGCCCAAAAATTCGTCGGACGATCTTTTGCCCATGAACTCCACGTTTCCTGATCCCTGGCTCGGGGTCTTGGCTTCTGTAAATGGCCGGCTGAATTTTCTTCGTTGTCGTCCTTGGCAAACTCCGGCTTTTGAAAATCGAGCCCAGGCGCAAGCTCGTTTGCGCGCTTGATAGCAAAGGCAGAGAACTCTTCATCAAGCTTTTCGATCGGAACAGTATGCTTCTGCAAAGCGTTGTTTATCTCCATGCCTGTACCCAGGTCGCGCAAAATGGCCTTCAAAGATTCTAGACCAAAACGTTGGACGAGAAATTCGACGGCTAATGAGGCTTCAAAATAAGCAAATTGCAAATGCAAATCCGAGCGGGGGGCAAGAAACGCTGCGCTTAGTTTAGAAATAAGAGTTAATTCTCCGGCTAATATCATCTCACGGTACTGAGGGTTCATATGCTGTCCCCAGGAAGGGTTCGCCTGGATCTCCTCGTAGACGGAGATGCCTTCGCTAAGCCAGCGCGGCATTTTGTTCGAGGTCATCTGCAGCGTGACAATATGACAGAACTCGTGCCAGAGAACCGCTTGCCAATTCACCGGATGAGCGCCTCGCGAAGCAGGGCTGTTGGCTGTAATCACCCTTCCAAAACAAACACCCAAATATCCAGGATTGCCCGGCATGCCGAAGGTGCGGACCGCAAAATCCTTTTGCTCCGGAAAAACCTCCACAATCGAGGGCTTCTTTAGTTCCAGGCCGTACTTGCCGCAAAGATGGATCCAGGCTTTCTCGAGCAACTCAAGAACCTGTGGGCCATAAATGGAGGCTTCGCGAGCCTCCATGCGCAAAAGGAAATTGTCGTTGGTCAACGTTACAAATTGCGTCATCTTATCGTGTAACGCCACAAGGTTATAAGCCTGCACATCATAGCCATCCTGCTTTTGGACCTCCTGCGCCAGTTTCCAACCCTCGCTTTCTTCACCCAATCTCAGCAGGTCCTGGGCGAGTTGTGCTTTTGCCGGCACATAATCTGCGTCATGCTGCAGCGCCTGACGTTGATACGATGCGCCTTCCGTAAAACGGTAGTTTTGGGAAAGCTTTAGCCCTATCAAATGGTCGACCCGTGGATTGTTGGGCCAGAATTTCAGAGCCGTTGCGCGCGCAGATTTTTCTATCTCGGGTTCATTCTGCAGATGTGCAAGCACCGCGCGGTAAGCCCAAGCCTCTGGTTGCCAGGGATTGATTGATTTGATCTGTTCCAATAGAGTTTTTGCCTCTGAATAATCCTCAGCATCGATATCATGATCGATGGTTAAAAGGAGACTGGCGACATGGTTTGAGTTGATTTCCAAGGCTTGGTTCAGGGCTCGGAGCATGGAACTTTGATCGCCTGATGCATAGGCCCGGGCCAAGCCATAGTACAGGTCGGCATCGTCGGGCACTTGTTTCAGTCCCTCCTGGAATTTCTTTGCGGCCAGTGCAAAGTCATTTTTCTCCAGAGCTAATTGGCCGCTGGCGAGGTAAAGGTCCTTTAGCTTAGGATCCAGTTTGCGAGCATTTTCGAATACTGTGTCCAATACGCGCTTCGGATCCAGGCCGCGCAACAACAAGGCTCGGCCAAGAACGACCAGGCTTGCTGCATCCTCCCGATAGGCCCACGGTCGCGACCTGCCCCGTTGGATGATCTCATCCACTAACTTGTCGGCCGCCTCTGCTTCCCCATTGCTCTGAAATACTTCACGAGCCTGCCAACGCAACCGCAAACTTTTTGAATCCTGCACAAGCGCGTTGGTTATGGCTGCTTGCGCCTCCCGATATTGCCCGGTCATCAGCAATGCCTGGCTCAAAACTAACGTCGCTTCTTCATCGTCCGACTGGCTCGAGATTATTTTTTGGGCTTGCGCAATGCATTGGGTGTATTGACCGGAGGAAAAGGAAAGACGCGCCTGGTCCAAATCTGCAGCCCAACAGCTAATGGAAAAAAGCCAAGCCCCAAACCATGGCAAATGATCTAAAAACCTTAAAGCTCGGTGCTGTGTCACTGAATGGCTCAAATCGATGCCACACTTTAAGCCAGTTGGGAGAACTGCTCAAGCGCCAGTTGCCACGTTGAATCTCCCGGCCCGACGCATGTCTAACACAAAGGCAACATCTAGCCCTCTGACTACTCTCCTTTTAAAGGAAATCTGGATGCCTCCACTTTCACATAGTGCAGGACGACGGGTGCGAAAATCATACCAGGAATGCCCATCAGTTTTTCGCCGACAATCAGGGCCAGCAGGGTTAGCCACATTGGATTGTGAATTCGTCCACCGATGATCTTGCCATTGAGAAAGTATTCAAATTTATGAATGGCGATCAGAAAGATAAGCGCTAAAAGTGCCCGGTTCGGTGAAACAGTAAAGGCGATGCCCACGATAATCGTGTTGCTGATTAAATTTCCGATGACGGGCAACAACCCGCAAAGAAAGGTCAATCCGATCACCACCGTCGCATGAGGAAACTGCAGAATAAGAACAAACATTGCGGTCAAGGCGGTGTTGATCGCTGAAATAACAATTTGCGCGCCCATGACCCTTGCGAAACTTCTATAGAAATTGGTAAATCGCGCCGCAATCTCGTCGCAACAAGAGGAATAAAAGTTTTTGGGAGGAGCAGTGGCATGACGATCCAACTCGATACGAGGATTTAAAAATATGCTGATAGCCACGACCACTCCGATGATGAGGAAGGCGAACTGAGCGCTGGCTCCTCGAGCAATCCTGGCCACGCTTCCCACATAATGTACCTGAGCTTTTACCGTGTCAGTTATCAGGTCCTTCAAACTGTCGTAATCGGTGAAGGGCAGTTCGATATTATGCTGCTTGGCCCAGAGAATGAATTTGGGAATGGCTTCGTTGGCAATTTCCGGCAAGGTTTGAACTACCTGATTAATCAGCGTACCCAGTAGATTCGCAACCCCCGCCAGCAGCATCAAAAAGATAATTACAGCAGGCCACTTACCCCAGCGCCGAAACAAATGCAATTTTGTCAGCGCAAGGTACGCGAAAAGGATCGCTAAAAACGGCAGGGCCAGATGCAACCACCCCACCAATACGAATGCACCTGATATGAACCAATATGAAACCCGCAAGGGCTGCGTATGTCTCATAGTTTATGCCCGCTATTCAACCAGGTTTGAATATCTCGTTCAGCTTTAAGAAAGCGAGTCATTTTCCTGCATGTCCAGCTAAAATGGACTGCACGTTGTTGTAAAACTTAAGTGGACCCGCCCTATATAGCTCGATCGGTGCTCAAAGCAGAACGACGCCATTACTAATTACAGAGCCGCATCCAAAAATGGCGTAGCGATGTGCGATTCTGCTCAGTATTTCTGCCTTTTCGGGCCGCAAAGACAGCACTTTTCGTGCCACGCAGCATCTACACTTTTGTAGATACCGCTCCGCAGTGGGGATCAGATAATATCGCCTTTGATCCAGAACGGCGATGACGGAAATTTTGAAAACGGACGCAATACGGAACAAATCCATGTTGCAGTTAACTCGAATTGAAATCGAGACGACTAGATTTATAAATGAGCTATGCTCGACGCCGAGGGTAGAAGATAAAGGGGAGTTGGAGTTGGCAGGCATGTAGCCTTACAATCAGCGTTTCCAGGGGCGCTGAGATGTGTTAGAAGAGACTGCATGTTCTGCCGGCCCACCTGCACAGGATGGATTTTGTTGCCGAGGCGCATATTTTGTCTGGCAATGCTGATCGGTTCGGCCCTCGATTCTTCAGGCCAAAGCGAACTTCGAGTCAGGCATTGGACAACCGATGACGGATTGCCGCAGGACAGGCCTTCATGCTTCAAACAAACCCGTGATGGCTATTTATGGATGGGAACTTACTACGGATTAGTGCGTTTCAACGGATTGGTTTTCACCGTGTTCAATCAGTACAATACGCCGGAGATTTTGGACGATACGATTAATGCTATCGACGAAGGCGAGGACGGCACCTTATGGATTGGCACTGCAGCGGGACTGGTGAAGTATCGTAACAATGCTTTCTATCCGGTTGCCGGTCTGGAGCAACTGCCGAATAAACCCATTTGGAGACTTGCCGCAAGTGGTCCTGGGGCTGTATGGGTTCAAGCAACTAATAGTGTTTTCCGGTTGGAAAACGGAAAACGCTCTCGCGAATGGCTCTTTGATCTCCAAAAAAGCCAGGTCAGGGAATTACAGCAAGACAAAGATGGATGGCTGACGGTGATGCTGGAGCACGCCTGGATAAAAATTTCTCCCGATGGGAGTCGCTCGATTACCAATTACGTAGTGGAGAACTCATCGGGTATAAGGACTGGACGAGGAAATGGAAACCTGCAACGGTTTCTGTGCGGCAGGTTGGCCAGGGCCCCCGATAGTCTGTGGGTTGGTGGAGTCGGTTATTTGGGACTAATTACAGGCGGAGTAGTTAAACAAATCCCCAGGGGGAAGAGAGACAACATCTCCATTACAGCACTTTGCGAGGATAAGGCGGGGAATCTCTGGGTTGGCGATGCGGAAGGCAAAGTACATGTTTGGGATTCTCACGAATGGAAGCCAATCGATCTGGGGGAAGGCGCAACGTCAGCTTCGATCATAATCATCAGAGAAGATCAGGAAGGCTGTCTGTGGGTAGGAACTACCCGCGGCTTGTTTCAGATTGAAAAACTCCGTGTGCACACGTTTACACAAAAAAATGGTTTGCCCGACGATACTGTCTGCTCAGTTTGTGAAGATAGTAATAAGGTAGTGTGGGCCGGCACAGCCCAGGGAATCTGCCGTTTACAAAACAATCGAATTGTTCCTTTGGCAAAGGAGGAGCCTTCGGCATATTTGAGAGATCGCTGCGTGTGCCCTAATGGCAAGGGAGGGTTGCTTTTTGCCAAAGAAAAACTTGGGCTCTACGAGTTCCAGGATGGAGAGTTCACGTGTCGAGCCTCGGAGTCCAACTTGCCAGGTCCAATCGGCGCTTTGTACAGGGATCGGTCCGGCCGGTTATGGGTAGGCACATCAAAAACAGTGGTCGCATTTGACGACGGAAAAATAACGAAGCTGGCTCCTGAACATCCACTGCTTAATATTCGATGCATTTTGCAGGATCGCGAGGGCACCTTTTGGCTGGGAACCAAGGGCGAAGGACTTTTGCGAGTGAGTGGAGAGAGCTTTACACGTTTCACCGAAGCAGATGGCCTGGCCAATAATAGTGTCTGGTCTATCTACGAGGATGAAAGTGGTTCCTTATGGTTTGGCACCGAGAACGGTTTGAATCGCTGGAAAAATAAGAAGTTTTTTAAGTTTACTAGGCATCATGGGGTAGGAGATAATTCCTCGCATCGCCGAGGGTCGAAACGCTCCCAAGCTGAGGAGCGCCTGGTTATCAATTGTGTCCTGGAGGATAATTTCGGATTTCTTTGGCTGAGTGGTCTCCGCGGTCTGCTTCGAATACAACGCACACAACTGGATGCCGTGGCAGATAACGTTACGAACGAAGTGGAATGTTCGATCATCAACACGATCGATGGGATGGAAAGCAGCGAAACCAACGGGGAACGCCAACCTTCAGGATGGAAAGCCGCGGATGGCCGGCTTTGGTTTCCAACCACACGCGGATTGATAGTCGTGGATCCTATGACATTTCAATCACGCCGTGCTCCTCCTTCTGTCCAGATAGAACAGGTTTTTGTGGATGATGAGATCATTTTTGGCGATTATGCCGACTCCGCGCCGTCCATTTCGTCGGACCAGGATTCGGTGGGGCGCGCGAAGAGCTTTAACATTTATCTCGCTGCCGGTCGTGCCAAGGTCGTTGAGTTCCACTTTACAGCAAACACCCTCGTGGACGCTAGACATGCTCGGTTTCGTTATCGATTAAAAAATGTGGATAAAGACTGGGGGCCAGTTACCACGGAGCGAGTAGCGCGCTACACTCTTTTGCATCCAGGCAATTATATCTTTGAAGTCACCGCCACGGATAATAGCGGCATCTGGAATAAGGAAGGCGCCAAGGTAGAGTTCTCGGTCGCGCCACACTTTTGGGAAACCTGGACGTTTTATATTCTATGCGTATGCGGCGCCATCGGGCTGGCTGGGGCCATCCAGGCATACCGGCTGCATTGGCAACGTCGATTGTTGAAATTGGAAGAGCAACGCGCTCTAGCCAATGAACGGGCACGCATTGCGCGCGATCTGCATGATGATTTAGGCACTGCCCTGACGGGCTTGGCTCTCGAATTGGATGTTGCAGGCAAAGCCGCCAAGGCGGAGCCTGGTTTGACCCAGCGGCTTAGTGAAACTGCCAGACACACGCGCCAAATGGCCGAGCGAATGCGCGAGGTCGTCTGGTCCGTCAATCCCAAATGCGATAATTTATCCAGTGTGGCGGACTTCCTTGAGCAGCAAGTGAGTCAATTCCTTCGCTCAGATACAATAGCGGGGCGGTTCGAACTTCCTGAAGACATCCCTGCAATTGCACTCGGCGCGGAGGCTCGACATCAACTGGCTTTAAGTGTGCGTGAAGCCTTAACGAATGTCGTGCGCCATTCACAGGCCACCGAAGTTGTACTCAGCCTGGCCATTGTCGATCACCAACTGCTGGTGCAAGTCAAAGATAACGGTAAAGGCTTTCGAGCCGGAACAGTGAATGGTCATGGATTGGAAAACATGAATTCCCGACTGCTCCAGGTTGGAGGCTCATTTGAGTTCGTTTCGGACGAACGAACTGGCACCGTCGTCTCGTTCCGATTGCCATTGCCAGAATCATTTGAAGAAATCAGCGGAAACAAGCCTGGCTCGAATGGATGAATATCAGGGTTGCCATTGTGGAGGATGATCGAATTGTTCGAGAGAACCTGGCCTTGCTCATCAATGCCACCGCCGGTTTTTCCTGCGTGGCCGTTTGTGCCACCGGCGAGGAAGCGTTGGAGCGGCTTGGGAAAGTGTCCCCGGAAGTCGTTTTGATGGATATCCATTTGCCGGGGCAGAGCGGGATTACCTGTGTCGCACGTTTGCGGGCGTTGCTTCCCAGCGTGCAAGTGATCATGTTGACCATCGAAGAAGACAGTGAGCAAGTTTTTGAATCATTAAAAGCTGGAGCGACCGGCTACCTGGTCAAGCATGTATCCCCCACAGAGATTTTGGAAGCGGTAGCTGAAGTCCATAAAGGAGGCGCTCCTATGTCGAGTCAAATCGCGCGAAAAGTGGTCACGACGTTTCGCGGATTGACCACTTTTGACAAACCTGCTGTCCAATTAGCCCCGCGAGAGGCGGAAGTTTTACGACTTTTGGCCACAGGCCTTCGTTCGAAAGAAATTGCCAAGCACATGGAGGTCAGCGTGGGCACGATTAATACCTATGTGCGGCATATCTATGAAAAGCTCCACGTTCGCTCACGGGCAGAGGCGGTCGCACGGCTTCCCAAGCGCTGAAAGTCAGAACAAACGGACCGAACTTCGGCCTTGCCCGTCTTTGAAGTCTTAGTTTCCTATACCCTTTTGGAGTTATTTCTTTTGAATCTGTGTTGAAGTTCACGACCGACTGAATCATCGTTGGACTGTGAACCAACTTTTAGCAGTTCAGGATGGCATCATGAGCAAACTGGGGGATGAGCGTAAACCCGTCGAACCGTGTTCTATTGTCATCTTCGGTGCCAGTGGAGATCTCACTTCGCGGAAGCTCATTCCAGCGTTCTATCATCTGTTTAAAGAAAAACAAATGCCGCCCGAATTTCGCATCATTGGCTTCGCTCGACGCGAGAAGACCGATGCCTCCTGGCGAGAAGAACTACGCCAGGCGTTAGAGCAGTTTTCACGGACAAAACCTGTAGACGATAAAGTTTGGGAAGAATTTTCTCAGCACATTACTTATTGCCTGGGGGATATCAACGAGACGGCAGCTTATACGAAGTTGGAGCAACAGCTCAGCGCAACCGGCAACAAACAGTTGCGGCACAACTTGCTTTTCTATCTCGCTACTTCACCCAGCCAGTTTGGCGAAGTGGTGGAACAGCTCCACGTGGCACGCTTGCTCCACAAAAATGGGGAGCAGGGCTGGCAACGCATCGTCGTCGAAAAGCCGTTTGGCCATGACCTTGAAACGGCACGCCAGCTTAACGCCGAGTTAACCCGTTATGCTCACGAGTACCAGGTTTTTCGCATCGACCATTACCTCGGCAAAGAAACCGTCCAAAACATTCTCATGTTCCGGTTTTCCAATTCGATATTTGAACGGCTCTGGAACCGCGATTCCATTGATCATGTGCAGGTAACCGTGAGCGAAAAACTCGGTGTCGGTCAGCGGGGCGGTTATTATGAAGAAGCGGGCGCTTTGCGTGATATGGTTCAGAATCATTTGCTGCAGGTGGTCTCCCTGGTCGCAATGGAACCGCCGGTGTCTCTCGAAGCAGAGCCGATCCGAGATGAAAAAGTGAAGCTCCTCAAGTCCCTGCGGCCACTGTCCACTGAACAGGTTCGGCAGCAGGTCGTGCGCGGCCAATATTTCGCAGGCGTAGTAGATGGAGAAGCCCGGCCCGGGTATCGCCAGGAACCTAAAGTCAAAACCGATTCCAACGTCGAAACTTATGTCGCGTTAAAGCTCTTTATTGACAACTGGCGCTGGTCCGGAGTTCCTTTTTATTTGCGCACCGGGAAGAGCCTGCCCGCAAGCGCCAGTGAAGTGCGCATTCAATTCCGGCCTACTCCTCACGTACTATTCGCCGCACAATGCGGTCAGAAGCTGGATGCAAATGCATTGACGTTGCGCCTTCAGCCGAATGAGGGCATTTCCCTCCGATTCAATGGCAAGGTCCCTGGAACCAGCCTGGCTGTTCGTCCGGTTCGCATGCACTTCAGTTACGACGCCGAGTTTGGCGCATATACCCCTGAGGCGTATGAACGTTTGTTGCTCGAAGCAATGACCGGCGACGCCACTCTTTTCATACGAAGGGATGAAGTCGAAACCGCCTGGCAAATTGTGGATAACATTCGCAAAGCATGGGATGGTGAGCCACTTTCCAACCGGGAGTTTTATGCGGCGGGCACGTGGGGGCCGGTCGCAGCCGATGATTTGCTCGCTCAAAATGGGCACGGGTGGCGGCCCCCGATGGTTATTACTGGATAGACGTAGCTCCAGCGCGTTGCAAAAGTGGGATGTGGCAAAATGACGAATGACGAAAGAAATCCGAATGACGAGTCAGGCAGAATTACCCCGAATTTGAGATTCTGTCATTCGGCCTTGGTCATTGGAAATTTGTCATTCGCGGCATGAGACGCCTTTTGCAACAGCCTCGAGCTAGCGATTGGACTCTTCCGGAAGGCCGGTGATAAGTCGCGCACTGCGTTTATAGGCAAAGTAAGAGTAGGCCCACTGCAGTAGCACAGCAATCTTGTTGCGAAATCCAATGAGAAAAATCAGGTGCACAAACAGCCATGCCAGCCAGGCCCACAAGCCTGAGAATTTGAATTTTCCAATCCAGGCGACCGCTGCCGAGCGGCCGATCGTTGCCATCGTACCCCGATCCCAATAATGGAACGGCGGGCGTGGGGCACGACTCGGACCCAAATCCAGTTCGTCGCGAATGATCTTCGCTACGTGCCGGCCCATTTGCATGGCGGCAGGGGACACTCCAGGAACAGGCTGACCATTTTCCCTTAATAGGAAAGCGATGTCACCCACAGCGAAAACCTCCGGATGGCCAGGCACGCTAAGGTCCGGGTTTATTTTGATACGATCTCCGCGTACGAGTTCCACGCCCAATAGTTTAGTCAACGGACTTGCGGACACACCTGCCGCCCATAAAATATTCTCCGCGTGCAGCACTTCGCCTCCTTCCAGTTCCACTTCCTTGTCGCGAATTTCTTTGACGCGCGTGGCCGTTCGGACCTGGACCCCAAGCTTGTGCAATTGACGCTCCGCACTTTTACTGAGGTCCTCTGGAAAATGCCCTAAGACAGCCGGGCCAGCTTCCAGGAGGATGATGCGTGCTTGAGTTGGATCGATACGGCGGAAATCACGTTTCAATACGGTGCGGGTCAGTTCCGCAAATGATCCGGCCAGTTCGACACCGGTAGGTCCGCCACCAATGATGACGATTGTCATCAGCCGTTTGCGCTCGTCAGCATCCTCGGAAGCTTCGGCTTTCTCGAATGAAAGCAGAACTCGGCTGCGGAGCCGCAATGCATCCTCTATGGTTTTCAAACCAGGTGCGAACTTTTCCCATTCGGGGTGGCCAAAGTAACTGGTGCAACTTCCAAGTGCGAGAATCAGGTAATCATAATCCAGAGTGCCTCTTTCCAGGATGACCTGGCGTTTATTCAAGTCGAAATTGACTACTCGCTCGAGTAACACGGTCATGTCGGTCCGATTCGATAAAATCGAGCGGATTGGCTGCGCAATTTCCGGAGCCGAAAGGCCGGCGGCAGCGACTTGATAAAGTAGCGGCTGAAAGAGATAATGGTTTGTGCGATCCACGACCGTCACGCGCGCCCGCGGGTGATGAAAGTGCTTGCAAAAGGTAAGCCCCCCGAATCCGGCGCCCAATACTACGATTTTAAAAACCTTGTCCTCAGGCATCCTTAAATGTGGCATGGAGGTCAAGTGAACCGTCAATGAGAATCCAGTGTGGCGGTCAGCCAATTTTCTAACTTTCGATCCATTGCCACGTTAATGTCTCCGCGAGGGAGACATTGGACCAGCGACTTCCGGGTCTCCGGGTTGAGAATCACAGGCTTGCGCTTCTGGTTGACAATTCCCATCTATCTCATACGATCGTTTTAAACGAACGTATGAATGAGACCGGCTCGCGCATCCTGGACGTGGCTGAAGAATTGTTCAGTGAACAAGGCTTCGACCGGGTTTCGATTCGGGACATTACCAGAAAAGCGAAAGTCAACCTGGCGGCCATCAATTATCACTTTGGCACCAAGGCGGACTTGATTGCCGCGGTATTCGAACGGCGAGTTCTCCCGGTGAATGAAGCAAGGATCGCGGCGCTCGAGTCGCTTCGGGAACAGGGCCATACAAAACTTCGGATCGAGGACATCCTCGAAGCATTTATACGCCCCACGATCCAATTTTCCTTTGGCACACCCAAAGGTGGGAAAGCTTTTTCGAAGTTGTTCGGACGTTGCCTTGCCGAGCCGAGCCCGGAAATAACATCCTTGTTGAAGCGGCAATTTGAGCCATTGGCTGAGCGATTGGACTCCGCACTGATGAAAGCGCTTCCTGGCCTGTCACGATCCGAAGCGTTTTGGTGCATGAAATTCACCTTCGGCGCTCTGCACCATTGGCATTTAACCAAAGATGCGTTTCTTCCCGATTGGCTGGAAAAAACCGATGTTGAAAGGCAAATCCAAAAGCTAATTTCGTTCGCGGCAGCCGGATTCCGGGCTGCCCGAAGCCGGTCGAAACAGATATGAAGACATTTAGCACAAAGATCATCCCCTGGATACTGGCTCTTTCGCTCGTTCTCGGTATTGTCGCGTGCAGGGAAAAAGCGAAATTACCCTCCCCTCCGCCGGCTGAAGTTTCGGTGGTAGCGGCTGCCTCTGAACGGGTGGATCGAACAACCGAGCTTCCCGGCCGGATTAGTCCAATGCGCGAAGCCCAGGTGCGCGCGCGCGCGACCGGGATTCTTCTCAAGCGTTTGTTCGAGGAAGGGTCCAATGTCAAGGAAGGCCAGGTGTTGTTTGAAATCGATCCGCTTCCATTACAAGCGAGCCTGAACAGCGCCAAAGCAGCAGTGGCGAAAGCGGAAGCCGCGCTGAAGGAATCGCAAGCCACTGTCAACCGTTACAAGGAATTGGTCAAAATCAACGCCATCAGCAAACAGGTTTATGACCAGGCGGTGGCCATGCTCTCGCAGAATGAAGCGGAAGAGCTTGCAGCCAAAGCGGCGGTTCAAACCGCTGAATTGAATCTGGGCTACGCACAAGTCAGGGCGCCGATTTCCGGCCGGATAAGTAAAGCGCTGGTGACGGAAGGCGCGCTGGTTAGCGCCACCGAGGCGACACAACTCGCTGTTATTCGCCAGCTTGATCCGGTTTATTTTGATTTCACCCAATCGAGCACCGAGGTATTGCGGCTGAAGCGCGCCCTGGAAAATGGGAATCTTCAGAGTGTCGGTCCGGGCCAGGCGCGGGTGACTCTCCTCCTGGAAGACGGCACTGTGTATCGGCATGAAGGTAGATTTCTGTTCTCGGACATTTCGGTGGATCCGACCACGGGCATGATCCCGCTTCGCGCCGAAGTTCCGAATCCGGAGAATTTGTTAATGGCCGGAATGTTTGCCCGTGCGCAACTCATCGAAGCGGTCAATACGAACGCGATTACCGTGCCGCAGCGGACCGTGACTCGCGGGGCGAGCGGAAAATCCACTGTGCTGGTGGTCAACCACGAAAATAAAGTGGAACTGCGGACGATCGAAGTGGAGCGCATCGTCGGAAATAAGGCGGTCGTGGCTACCGGATTAAAAGCCGGCGAACTTGTGATGGTTGAAGGTTCACAAAAAGCGCCTCCGGGTTCTACCGTAAAAACGGTGCCCTTTGCGGATGTTACGGCTGCGAACCAGGCCAAATCAAAGTAAGAAACGCTCATGCCGCAATTTTTTATTGATCGTCCGATTTTTGCCTGGGTGGTGTCGATCTTGATCATGGTCCTGGGGTCGTTGTCGATTACTCAACTGCCCGTTGCGCAGTATCCGAGCGTCGCGCCGCCCTCCATTTCGGTCACTGCCAACTACGCCGGCGCTTCGGCGGAAACGTTGCACGACACGGTCACTTCGGTGATCGAGCAACAACTGAACGGAATCGATAACCTGCTTTATATGTCGTCGAGCAGCGACGCATCAGGTCTGGCGACGATCACGCTTTATTTTCGTCCGGGAACCAACCCGGACACAGCGCAAGTGCAGGTGCAGAACAAGCTGCAACTGGCCACGCCGAGTTTGCCGCAAACGGTGCAACAACAAGGGGTGGTCGTTGCCAAGGCCACTCGCAACTTCATGATGTTTTTTACTCTCTCAACCATTGACGACAGTCTCGATGAAGTCGCGCTCGGCAATTACATCGCTGCCAGTGTTCTTGATCCGATCCGCCGTGTATCAGGGGTGGGCGAAGCCATCCTGTTCGGTTCGCAGTACGCGATGCGAGTTTGGCTGAATCCGGACAAACTCAACAGCCTGGGCCTCTCTGCCTCGGATGTCACCACAGCGATTGCAAATCAAAATGTTCAGGTTCCCGTCGGACAGGTGGGAGATAAGCCAGCCGTTCAAGGGCAACAACTCAATGTCATCATGCAAGGGCGCGCCACTTTGCGAACCATTTCCGAATTTGAAAATATTCAACTGCGCGCAAATCCGGACGGCTCGCGTGTCTTACTGAAGGACGTTGCGCACGTCGCTTTCGGGGCGGAAAATTACGGCACGCAAGCACGGGTCAATGGTCATTCCTCGGCGGCGGTAGCTATTAAGCTCTCACCCTCGGCCAATGCACTCAACACTGCCGAGGCTGTCCGCAAAGAGGTGGCCGAGCTTTCCAGATTTTTTCCGCCCGGCGTGCGCGTTGACTATCCGCTGGACACTTCAGCCTTCGTCCGCATTTCGATCGAAGAAGTTCTCAAGACGCTCGCGGAAGCTATCCTTCTCGTGTTCCTGGTGATGTATTTGTTTCTGCAGAACATTCGAGCGACGCTCATTCCGACGATTGTTGTCCCCGTCGCCCTGCTCGGCACTTTCCTTTCCATGGTCGCATTCAAATTCTCGATCAACGTGCTGACGATGTTCGGAATGGTTCTGGCCATCGGGATTCTGGTGGATGATGCCATCGTCGTGGTCGAAAACGTGGAGCGCATCATGGCCGAGGAAGGGCTGTCACCGCTCGAAGCCACTCGCAAAGCGATGAAGCAAATCACCGGCGCGCTGATCGGGATCACGCTTGTGCTTACGGCAGTGTTCATTCCGATGGCGTTCTTCAGCGGGTCGGTCGGAACAATTTACCGGCAGTTCTCTTTATCGCTGGTTTCGTCCATGCTCTTTTCGGTTTTCCTGGCGATGTCTTTGACGCCGGCCTTGTGCGCGACCTTGCTGAAGCCCATCCCCAAAGGGCACAAACATGAGAAGCGCGGATTTTTCGGCTGGTTCAATCGGAGTTTCGCCAAATCCACCACGCATTATCAATCCACAGTCGGCCGGATCTTAAAACATAATCCGATCTCCATGGTGGCCTATGTTCTGATCATCGGTTTGGTTTGCGTTCTTTATGTCAACCTGCCCTCCTCGTTCCTTCCCGCCGAAGACCAGGGTTATTTCATCACCAACATCCAGTTGCCCGTCGGCGCAACCAAGGAACGAACCGATGTGGTTCTCCGGCAAGTTGAGGATTATTTTTTAAAGCAACCGGAAATCGAAAGTTTTATTACCGTTGCAGGATTCAGCTTCAATGGACGCGGACAAAATGCGGCTTTGTCCTTCGGCCGTCTGAAGGATTGGAGCAAACGCAAGGGTTCCCAGCACACCGTGCAGGCCATTATTGCCCGCGCCGCAGGAAAATTTTCGGCAATTAAAGATGCGATCATTTTTCCGCTCAATCCGCCGGCGATCAATGAACTGGGCAACTCGACCGGGTTCGATATGGAACTCGAGGATCTTGCGGGATTGGGTCACCAAAAGCTGCTGGAAGCCCGAGACCAACTCCTCGAAATGGCTTCCAGGAATCCCAACGTGGTCGCTGTGCGCGTCCAGGGTTTGGAGGACGCGGCGCAACTAAAAATCGACGTGGACGAGGCCAAAGCCGGAGCGCTCGGCGTGGCCATCGGCGATATTAACGCGACGCTGCAAACCAGCTTCGGTTCCGCCTACGTCAACAATTACATTAATGGAAACCGGGTTCAGCGTGTCATCGTGCAACTGGATGCTCCGTTTCGCATGTCGCCCGACGATGTCAAAAATGTTTATGTCCGCAACAAAACTGGAACGATGGTTCCACTTTCAGCATTCACCACGGTAAGGTGGATTTACGGCTCACCCCAACTGCAGGGGTACAACGGGTTTCCATCGTACGAAATTATTGGATCCGCGGCTCCCGGAAAAAGCACGGGCGAAGCCATGAACGCCATGGAGGAAATGGCCAGACACCTGCCGTCTGGCATCGGATATGAATGGACCGGCCAATCGTATGAGGAACGGTTGTCCGGATCCCAAGCGCCCATGCTGTACGGGCTTTCGGTGCTGGTGGTGTTTCTCTGCCTCGCCGCGCTTTACGAAAGCTGGTCGATCCCATTGTCGGTAATTCTCGTTGTGCCGCTGGGCGTTTTGGGTTCTTTGCTGGCGACCAAATTGCGCGGCATGCCCAATGACGTTTTCTTCAAGGTGGGTCTCCTGACCATCGTGGGCCTTGCGACCAAGAACGCGATTCTGATCATCGAGTACGCCAAAGATCTTCAGGCCGAGGGGAAAGATTTAATCGATGCCACGCTGGAAGCGGTGCATTTAAGGTTGCGTCCGATTCTGATGACTTCCTTTGCTTTTATTCTAGGTGTGATGCCGCTCGCTTTAAGCCGGGGCGCCGGTTCCGCAAGCCAGAACGCAATCGGCACCGGCGTCGCGGGGGGTATGTTAGCGGCGACGGCACTCGGAATATTTTTGATCCCCGTATTTTATGTGGTCGTTCGCCGCATTTTTAAACCACGCCTGAAACCGGCTCCGAGGCCGGAACCCGGAACCGACCTTTCCGGAAGCAGCCGGGAGCCCGTTATATGAACAAAGGTTGTCTTTGGCTTCTAACACTAGGAACGCTGTTCAGCGGTTGCACCCTGGCGCCCAGGTATGACCGGCCTGCACTGCCCGTCAGCACTTCCTGGCCAACCGGCTCCTCGCAAACGAATCAAAGCCATCCCGCCTCGGAAATCCATTGGCGGGAATTTTTCGACGACCCGCGCTTGCAGGAATTGATCGCGCTGGGGCTAAAAAATAATCGCGATTTGCGCATTGCTGCTCTGCGTGTCGAAGAGGCGCGCGCGCAATATCGCATTCAACGGTCAGCGCTTTTTCCTGGCGTTGAAGGCGAGGCAAGCTACTCGCGACAGAAATTTTCCGGCGCTGCGACCACCTTCAGAGGAGGCGAGGTGATCACCACCTACACGGTGGATGTTGGCGCCTCTTACGAAGTGGACCTCTTTGGCCGTGTGCGCAGCCTGAAAAAAGAGGCGTTGGAAAAATACCTGGCGACCGACCAGGCGCGCATCAGCGCCCACATTGCGCTCGTGTCAGAGATCGCCAATGAATATCTGACTCAATTGCGATTGCGTGAAGCCAAAGCTGTCGCGCATCAGACCTTGAAAACGGTTCAGGCCTCGTACGATTTGATCAAACGACGGTATGAAACAGGCGCGGCATCTGAATTGGAACTGAGCACCGCGGAAGGACAGGTGCAAACTGTCAAGGTCAACTCGGCAAATTTTCTTCAGCTCCTGGCGGCTTCTGAAAATGCGCTCACCCAATTGGTGGGAGAACCGCTGCCCAGCGATCTGCCTGCGGGAACGCCATTCCAGCAACAGCATCTGCTCACGGATTTGCCCGCGCAGATTCCTTCAGAGGTGTTGCTGCGGCGTCCTGACGTGCTCGCCGCCGAGCACACTTTGAAGGCTGCCAATGCGGACGTTGGCGCGGCAAGGGCGGCCTTTTTTCCGCGGATTCTCCTTACAGGTTCCGGCGGAACTGCCAGCGCCAAGTTGAGCGATCTGTTCACTGGCCCATCCGCGACTTGGAGTTTCTCACCTCAAATTACTATCCCCATCTTTGATGTCGGCGCCACGCGTGCAAAACTCGATGTTTCGACAATTCAAAAAAGGATCGAGATTGCCAATTACGAAAAGGCAATCCAAACCGCTTTCCGGGAAGTGGCCGATGCTCTTGCCGTTCGTGCCATCCTCGATGAGAAGCTGAAGGCACAGCAAACATTGTTGAGCGCACAACAGAAACGCTTTGACCTTACCACCGCCCGTTATAATCAAGGGGTTGACAGTTATTTGGAGGTTCTGCTCGCGCAACAGGACCTTTACGCTGCCCAGCAAAATCTATTGCAATTTCAAGCGGAGAACTTGCTCAACGCGATCGCCCTTTACCGTTCGCTGGGCGGCGGCTGGAAATCGTGATTCGGCCTGCTGCGAGTGGCCCGCCTGCCACTATCATGGAGATGACTGGAGATCCCCTGCGCAAATCAAAATTCAGCCTTTCGGGTGTACAGTACTCGCGCAGCTGTGCCCCAATCGTTATGGTAATTTTCCGGTTGTTTGTTCGGATACGTGAATGAGCAAGCCCTTAAAACTACATGTAACACTGGCTGCAGAGAAAAAATTGCGCTCAGGGCATCCTTGGTTATTCGTCGATAGCATTTTCGACAAAGATCGAGAGGGAAAGCCAGGAGAGATAACAGTCATTTATGATCGCGAAAACCGGTTTCTCGGACTGGGTTTATTCGATCCCTATTCGCCAATTCGGGTTCGAATGCTGCACACAGGTCGTGCCCAAGTGTTGGATGAGCAATGGTGGATGGCTCGACTCGAACGGGCTTTAAGACTCAGAGAACCTTTATTTGATCCACAAACTACAGGGCATCGTTGGATTCATGGGGAGAGCGATAGCTGGCCCGGGCTGGTTTTGGATCGGTATAACTCAACCCTGGTGCTGAAGTTGTACACCGTGTCTTGGTTGCCTCGCTTGAAAGAACTGACCAGCTTGATTGTGCAACGGCTCCTGCCCGACCGGTTGGTTCTCCGCCTCAGTCGAAACATTTGCTCAATAGCCCAGGAACAATTTAAACGAAAAGATGGAGATATTCTCTACGGCCATCCTCCATACGACCCTGTCATTTTTCTGGAGTCAGGTCTCCGGTTTGAAGCGAATGTGTTGCAAGGGCAAAAAACTGGTTTCTTTCTGGATCAACGGGAAAATCGACGCAAGGTTCAAGCATTGTCCCAGGACCGCGATGTCTTGAACGCATTCAGCTTTTCTGGCGCTTTCTCGGTTTATGCCGCGCGTGGAGGCGCCCGCTCTGTTACGGATTTGGACATTAGCCCTCACGCTCTAATGAGCGCGCGACGTAATTTCGAGTTGAACCGTTGGGAGCCTTCTGTTCGCACTTGCGCCCAAACATGTATTCAGGCGGACGCATTTGAGTGGCTGAATGGAAATCCAACTCAAACGTATGGATTGATCGTGCTCGACCCGCCTTCTCTCGCACGACGTCAAACAGAACGAGCCGGTGCTTTGCGGGCCTATTACAAACTCGTGCTGGCAGGGCTCAAGCATATTCGTCGCCCCGGAATTCTTGTTGCCTGTTCCTGCTCGGCGCATATCACGCCGGAGGAGTTTTTTGAAGTGGTGCGTCAAGCTGCTTCAGATTCTCGTGAAGCGTTTTCCGTCCTGCAGACAACCGGACATCCGGCTGATCATCCTGCCACCTTTAAAGAGGCGCATTACTTAAAAGCCATTTATTTATCCTTAAAAAAATCAAGGTCCCTGATGATCGGGCAAAAATCAAGGCACCCCTCAAGGCGCTGAACCGCTGGAACGCTTCGCTTTTTCGCCCTTGCTCTGGTAAACCCGCACATAATCCACCAACATACGCTGAGGGAATTCAGTTTTCGCATCGGGGTTGCCGGGCCAGCCGCCACCGACCGCCACATTGAGCAGCAAGAATTGTGGACTCGTGAATACCCATTTGCTTCCTTTGGGAAGGCTCTCAGGAGTCGCCGTGAAATAAGCTTTGTCGTCCACGAACCACCGAATGCGATTGGTCTCCCACTCGACTGCGAACACATGAAAGTTGTCCGCGAATGCTGCTTTGTCAGGCAATATTATTTGTCCGCCCACGCCGCCAGCCCCCGAATATCGTGGCCCGTGAATTGTGCCGTGAACAGCTTGAGGCTCCCGCCCCATATTCTCCATGATGTCAATCTCGCCTCCGTCTGGCCAGCCAACTTCATCAATGTTTGTCGCCATCATCCAAAACGCCGGCCAAATACCCTGACCACGGGGTACTTTGATTCGGGCTTCAACCCGTCCATAGAGCCAGGACCCTTTACCTTTGGTTAACAGACGCGCGGAAGTGTAGTTTTTGGTGCCCATGATTTCGCGTCGCGCTTCAATGACCAACTTGCCATTTTCGATTCGGACATTGTTCGTCCTGAAAGTGTAATACTCCAATTCATCGTTACCCCACTTGTCAGCTCCAAGATCAAAACCCCACTTGTTGGAATCCGGGCTGCTGCCGTTCGGCAAGTCAAACTCATCTGACCAGACAAGCTGCCAATTTTGCCCACTGGCGCTAAGGGCGACAAAAACGCTGAATAATAACAGGGTAGTTAATATTAAAACACGCACTTTGAGTACCCCGTAATATAAGGCTGGTGACGATTGGAATACCATTAATTTGTCGTTCGACCACCCAACCAGTTCACAGTTTCAAGCCCGGTTTCGCTCAGCTTGAAAATAAACGGTTAAAACTGCAGACTAGGGTCATGGAATACGAAGCGGTTATCGGGCTGGAAACTCACGTTCAGCTCAAGACGAAATCAAAGATGTGGTGTGGTTGCGCGAACGAGTTTGGCGCCGAGCCCAATACAAATGTGTGTCCCGTTTGCCTGGGGTTACCTGGCGTCCTGCCGGTCGCAAACGAAGCAGCCCTTCGCCTGACCACGCTCACCGGGTTTCTGCTCAACTGCACAATTCCGTCTTATGCAAAGTTCGACCGGAAAAATTATTTTTATCCGGACATGCCCAAGAATTACCAGATCACCCAGTACGACAAACCCTCTACACTGAACGGTTATGTAGAATTTGAGTTCGAGGGAGGCACGGCGCGGGTGCGGATCACGCGAGCGCATCTCGAAGAAGACGTGGCCAAGAACTTTCATTTTGCCCGCCAAAGTGGCGTGGACTTCAACCGCGCTGGCGTCCCGTTGATGGAGATCGTTTCCGAACCGGATATTACCAGCGCCGCCATGGCTTTTGAATACCTTAACGCCTTGAAAGAAATTCTCGTCTATGGAGGCGTGAGCGATTGTGACATGGAAAAAGGCATGGTGCGCTGTGATGTGAACGTGAGCGTGAGGCCCAAGGGCCAAACTGAACTCGGAGCAAAGATCGAAATCAAAAACATGAATAGCTTTAGCGGCGCGCGCAAAGCTCTTGAGTATGAAATTCCTCGCCAAATTGCCGTGCTCAAAAGTGGCGGCAAGTTGATACAATCCACTCGTCGCTGGGATGATGAAAACAGCATCACAGAAGAGATGCGCACCAAGGAACACGCCCACGATTATCGCTACCTGCCCGAGCCGGACCTGATGCCCTTCGAGCCCACCCAGGAATGGCTCGAGCAGGTCTCCAGTCAAACAGTTGAACTGCCGCTGGCGCGCAAACAGCGCTTCATACGTGAATATCAATTGCCTGGTTCTGACGCGCAGACCTTTGTATCGGATATTGCTCTGGGCAACTATTTTGAAACCATCGCCCGGCAGGCCCGGAATCCCAAACTGCTGGCGAATTGGGTAATCAACAATTTGCGCGCGAAAATGACCGAGCATCATTCCGGCCTGAATGAATTAAGATTTCAGGCGAGCTCACTGCTGGAACTGGTTCGTTTGGTTGAGGAAAAAACTATCAGCGCCTCTGCGGCTCAGCAGGTTTTTAGTCATATGTTCGATACCGGGAAACAACCCGCCTCCATTGTGCAGGAATTGGGCCTGGCGCAGGTCAGCGATATGGCGGCTATCGAGAAGTTTTGCGAGGAAGCCATTGCAGCTAATCCTGGACCAGCAGCCGATTACCGAGCGGGCAAAATTGCCGCGCTCAATTTTTTAAAGGGCCAGGTTATGAAGTTGAGCAAAGGCAAAGCAAACCCCGGTTTGGCTGGCGAGATTTTGGAAAAGAAGCTGAAAGCATGACCCTGCGGACGTTTCGACTGCGGACCGCGGCTGTGTTCCGCACCGGAACCAGCCGCAGCGGCGACGGAGTGTGTACTTGATATCCCTTGACAGTTGACATGCTGCGGCTGGTTTCGCGGCGGAACATAGCCGCGCTCCTGCCAGCCTCGGTCGCATTGTGTCCGCACTGTTGCATTACTCAGAGGTGACGTGATGATGAGCGCATGCTAAGCTTGGGTCGATGTTTCTGACGCTCATCTTCCCGGGCTGGAACTGGCTTTGGTGTGCTGCCGGCTTGGCAGGAATCGCCCTGCTAACGCTGTTTTGGAGTTACCGGGCTTCTCCTCCTGGCTCGATAAGGTGGCTGTGCATGAGTCTGAAGATGCTTGGCTTTACAGCACTCGCAGCTTGCCTGCTGGAACCTATGTGGTCGGGGCAGCGCGCTAAACCGGGAGAAAACCTTTTCGCGATACTCGCCGATAATAGTCAGGGCTTGCAGGTGATGGATCGCGGTGAAAAGCGCACGCGAGGCGACGTCCTTCGCAATCTATTGAATCCCCAGGCTTCCTCCTGGCAGACAACCTTGGAACAGAACTTTGAAGTGCGGCGTTACCTGTTTGATACTCGGCTCCAGAGCACCCGGGATTTCAGTGAGTTAATATTTGATGGGCGTGCAACTGCACTGGGTTCAGCTTTGAAAACTTTGAAGGAACGGTACCATGGTCGTCCTCTGGCCGGCGTGCTGATGCTTACTGATGGAAATGCCACAGATTTGCGGGGTGAGCCTGATCTCGAAGGTTTGCCTCCTGTTTTTCCAGTGGTGATCGGCAAGCCTGACTTAATGAAGGATATTGCAGTGCAGGACACACGCACGAGCCAAACGGCCTTCGAAGACGCCCCGGTTTCGATCCAGGCCAATGTCAGGGCGGGTGGATATAGCGGAGATTCCATCGTGGCACAAATAACTGATTCTTCTGGAAAAAAGGTCGCCGAACAAACGCTTCGCGTCCGAAAGGACAATGACCTTTTGCCTTTTCGTTTCGAGTTGCGCCCGGAAAAAGCAGGTGTGAAATTTTACCAGGTCATGGTCCGGGCAAAAAATGAAATTGGAGCTTCCGGCACTGCGAATCAAACACAGGAAGCCACTCTACTGAATAATCGAGCGGTCCTGGCGGTGGACCGCGGCAGTGGACCGTACCGGATTCTTTACGTGGCTGGACGTCCGAACTGGGAATACAAATTCCTCAATCGCGCTCTCGCTGACGATGAGCAATTGCAATTGGTTGCCTTAATTCGTGTAGCCCGCCGTGAGCCAAAGTTCAATTTCCTCGGAAGGCCGGGTGAAACCGGTAATCCGCTTTTTCGAGGCTTCGGCAACCAGGCCTCGGAAGAAGTGGAGCGTTACGACAAACCCGTCCTGATCCGGCTGAATACTCGAGATGACTTGGAATTACGCGCGGGTTTTCCATCCACGCCGGAAGATCTTTATGGTTATCACGCCGTCATTGTGGACGATCTGGAAGCCGAGTTCTTTACCCCGGATCAATCGACTCTTTTGCAAAAATATGTTTCCGAACGTGGCGGTGGTTTTCTGATGCTCGGTGGTATGGAATGCTTCGAGCAGGGCAAATATCAGCAAACACCGATCGGGGATATGCTCCCGGTATATTTGGATCGGACTCAGGAAAGCAGGCCAATTGGTCCGCTCAAACTGAACCTGGAGCGCGAAGGCTGGTTGCAAACCTGGGCGCGACTCCGAGACAATGAAGCTGCCGAAAAAACCAGGCTGCAAACCATGGCCCCATTTTTCGTGCTGAATCCAGTGCACGAGGTCAAACCTGGCGCGAGCATTATTGCAACCGTTTCTGATGAGACGGGAAAAACCTTTCCGGCACTTGTAACGCAGCGTTTTGGCCGCGGCCGTACTGCCGCCCTAACCATAGGCGACATTTGGCATTGGGGATTGCATGACTTGGAAGCTCATCGGGATATGGACAAAGCCTGGCGTCAACTGATGCGCTGGCTGGTGACGGATGTTCCGAATCGGGTGGATTTTTCCGTCCAGGCGCAAGCGGACGATCCGAATGGAGCTGTGCAGTTGCAGGTCCGCATTCGAGACGCAAAGTTTAAGCCGCTCGACAATGCCGCCGTCGCTATAGAAGTGCAGCCTGTGTTGGCTGCGACCGGCCCGGGAACCGATTTTAAACCAATTCGCCTCACTGCCGAGACCTCATTGAGCGAGCCAGGACTTTATCAGGCAACCTTTGTGCCGAGGCTGACCGCAGGTTATCGCGCCGTTGCCGTCGTGACGAACTCCGAGGGTGTCCAGGTTGGGCGGGCTGAGACGGGATGGGCCTCCGATCTGGCGGCAGACGAATTCCGCTCGTTGACGCCCAACGTTCCTTTGCTTTCGAGCATTGCGCGTAAGACGGGTGGGGAAATTATTCGAGCGGACAAATTGGAAGAATTCGTGCACGGTTTGCCGCATCGCCATGCGCCAGTGATGGAAGCGTGGAATTCTCCCCTCTGGCAAACACCGGTGATGTTTGCGTTTGCCTTGATTTGCTTTCTCTCCGAATGGGGGATGCGCCGTTGGAAAGGGATGCCCTGAAAAATCCGCACTCTACCATTGGTTTGTACGAACCACATAGCTTGAAAAGGCATGCTCTCTATGGCTTGCTCAGTTGTCTGCTGGCGCTTCTACTGAATGTGGATCCTGCGATTGCATCACAACACGAGCCCGAAGATCAGCCAACCATAATTATTGTCGTCGGAGCGCCAGGGGAATCAGAGTTCGGCAGCAACTTTCTAAAGCAAGCGAGTCAATGGCAAAAGGCCTGTGAAGGAACCTGGCGGCAAATCACAATTGGCATGGAGAGCAATGCCCAAACAAACGATTTGCAACAACTGAAACAAAGTATCGAAGCCATAGCGCAGGAAAGTCACTCCCCCCTTTGGATCGTGCTCATTGGCCATGGCACATTCGATGGAAAAGAGGCCAGATTCAATTTGCGCGGTCCGGATGTCTCAGCTACTGAGCTGGCGCTTTGGCTTCAGCCTGTTCATCGGCCGCTTGCCGTCATTGATTGTTCGTCCAGCAGCGCCCCATTTCTTAACAAGCTTTCCGCCACAAATCGCGTCATTATTACCGCCACACGCAGTGGTTACGAACAGAACTTCGCAAGGTTCGGCCAATATTTTGCCGAGACGCTTTCTGATCCAGAGGCGGACCTTGACAAAGATGGAACTATTTCGCTGCTGGAATCATTTTTGATCGCCTCGCGTCGAACAGCGGAGTTTTACAAAGTGGAAAACCGGCTCGCCACCGAACATGCGTTGCTGGACGACAACGGCGACGGAATGGGGACGCCTGCCGATTGGTTCCGCGGCTTGCGCGCAGTGAAGAAAGCAAAAGAAGATGCTGCCGTCGATGGATTGCTGGCTCAACAATTTCATTTGAAACCCGCGCAAGGCGAACAAATACTTTCAACAGAGGATCAGGCGCGACGTGACGCACTCGAGCGGGCCGTGCTGCTTTTTCGCGAGAAAAAGGGGCAAATGCCGGAGGAAACTTATTATACTGAGTTGGAAAAATTGTTGCTGCCGTTGGCCAGGTTTTATCAAAGCCAAACAAACAGGCCTTCTACTCCCTTGCCTCCGAAATAACTTATTGGTCTGATAGGAAGTAAATCAGGCAGCCGGAATGTTTTCTCCAATAAGCTTGCTCATGCTGACCCGTTCCTCCACCGCATACCCAAGTGAGGAGTAAAAGGAAGAAACGCTCTTGTTGGTTTGCAGGATTTGAAGGTTGATCTTCATGCAACCTTTTGAGGACAAAGCGCGCTCGGCATGCAAAACAAGCTGAGTGCCGATCCCCCGATTGCGATATGAGGGAGCAACCGCAACAGAATAGATCCAGCCTCGATGTCCATCGTATCCGGCCATCGCGGTTCCGACGACAACATCCTCCATCAATGCAACAAAAAAAAGGTCGTCCGCGACAGCAAGTTTCTTGTCAATGGCGAGGCTTGGCCGGTTATGAGCAGTGTGATAACCAAAAACACCTTGCCATAAAGCAATGACTTGCGTGCGATGAGCCGTATTCTCAAATTGTTTTATCAGGATCGTTCCCATGCGAGGTCCCGCAGAACTCGTAAAGGAGTCTTTGTCGAGTTTATCGGACATGGCAATCAACTCAGCCCCAGTGAGCAAAAAAAAATGCTGCGGATATGAAAGCGCACGTGTGTTGATGTTACCTTGTGCTATGCCGAGTAGCGCAGATTTTTCCCGCCTCGGCGGGAGTGTATCGCCGAATTGCATTCGGCAGAGCGTCGAACATTCCAAAGTCGTTCCTGTTTGCACGAGGCCTGCAGATTTGAGATCTGCGATGCTTTCGTTCCGGCCTTGCTTCTCTGTTCTCTGAATCCGCTTGCCTTAATTCGCTCGATCAAATTTGTGAAGGTGCCCGAATTGACTCCACTCCGTAACGATCAGATTTCCATCCTTATCGATCGACGCGCCATGGGGTGAGTTGCAAATGCCATCCTTCCAGGCCTCGGGTCTCACTCCAAAATTAGCTCGCTGTTTCTCTTCGGGATTATCACCGACTTGCGCAACGATGTTTCCTTCCTTATCCAGCACAGTGACTCGCCCTTGCAATTCAGGAAAAATGGCATAATCCCCGCGGATATGTACCGCGGCAGGCATTCGAAGATCCTTTTGGATCACTTTCACGAAATTTCCATCGAGATCCCAGTACTCGACTCGGTTGTTGTTACGATTGCAAACAAGCAACAACGGCTTGCCCTGGCGGGTGTCCAGCGCGATCCCATGGCATGTTTGAAACTTCCCTTCTTCCTTCCCGGGACCGCCGAAGGCCTTTACGAATTTACGGTTTTTGTCGAACTTGAGCACGTAATTGGCGCCATAACCGTCTGCGACGAAAATTGAGCCATCGGATCCCACGGTCACTGCGCAAGGATTAAACCCTTTCTCATCTTTGTAGATGCCGGCTTCTTTTGGATATTCAATGGACCATTGTTTCTCGCCTCGAATATTGAGTTTAATTACTTCATGATCTTGAGGCCGTGCGGCATATATGTATTCGGCGCCACCTTCGGTGCGGAATTCCAGGCCATGAATTCTCGTGGGACCGATGGCGCGGAGGAACTTGCCGGAGGATGAGAAGACCACAATGCCCCGGTCGGTGTCGGTTGTGACATAAATGTTGCCTGCCTTGTCAATAATCACTCCTCCGTGGCATGGACCAAGCGACTGGCCACCAGGATTTTGCTCAAAGAAATTCGGAGCAATTGAATATTTCAGCTCTCCTGCTCGAGCTAACGTCGTAGCGAGAGTAATGAGGGCAATCAAAACATATTTCATCAGGTGCATGTTTCTCCTTATGCCCATCACGCTCGTAAAACAAGAATTAAATGCTAGGGGACAACAAAGTATGAAATTTTGGGATATCTGGATGCAACCAAACTTTTCACGACAAATACCACTCACACTTCAACCCGTCAGACTTCAAGATTAGGTCCGGTCGCGACCGTAATGGGGGTGCCTGCGTTGGTGTTTGACAACCGTAATTCGGATGCGATCTGATGAAACTTGGCGGAAGTAGATAGCGTAGGGAAAGCGTTTCATGAGCGAGCGACGAATGTCACCATCCATCTGTTGGGCGTCGCAGCGATCCGCAGGACTTGCCTTTCGAACTCATCAATGAATTCTTTTCCTAATCCTGCAATCCGCTCCTCATAGAAGTTGCGAGCCTCTTCAAGTTCCTTCTCCACCGCGGGGTGGTATTCAACAGTCATCGACGAAGCCTGGCCATCATTTCGCTATGAGATACTGGCTGAACCTCATTCTTCTCAATTTGACGGTCACGCTCGATCGCAAAGGAGGGAGCAGTCTCATCGTCCAACTCGGTTCCGATTATAGAAGGATCTCCGAGACTTTCCCAGAGTGATTCGGCCAGCAGCGCCCGCTGCTTTGGTGGAAGTCGCAGGGCCTCGGCGGCAATCTGCTCAATACTCATACGAATATTTTACCGGCACTAACGCGAAACAGGAAGGACAAAGATAGGAAACCCCGGGGACGAAATCGAAGGTGAATCATTAAACTCCGAGAAACCGTTTCAATTGTTATTCGTCAACTCTTCCGTCTTTCCGGCGGGTGAACAAACCCTAACGCCAGGGATCGGTAAGTACTAAGCGGGAGGAGGATCGCGATGCGGATTTCCCAGCCTCAAGGTCCTTGGCCCATTTTCGACAAAGCCAAAGTGGGATAATCCCCATAACTCCAAACGAGCAATCGATGCAACGCCACCAGATTGGGATTCCGCGAATAGCTCCAAATATTAACGCATAAGGGATCAAAAGCGCGCAAGCCAGCATTCCCCAAGTGAAAAGCCATCTGTTTCGAACCGGGTCACGCAGTGCGCCAATGAACGCCAGAGCTATCGCAAAATGACCAAAAGCCAGCCAGTCTGTGCCATAGAAAAGGAAAAAGTTTTTGTCAGCAGTCAAATGGATCGCATCCTGGACTTTGCACAACCACAGTGCCCAGGCAGGTGTACTGCCTGGATTAGCGGACAGCGCCTCGCGTGCGCCTGCTAGTTTTGTGAGCCAGTCAATTTCGGTCAGCAAAGGAATTGCAGTTGCCCCGCTGAGCACCAGGCCAATGATGAAGAGGACTGTGAACAGGCGAATACGGCCAACGACATTAGACTCGTTCTGTAACAACATCGTTAGTGTTCCTGCTCCTTTTCGTTGCGAGGAATTTCTTCCCAATGATCAGCAACACTGCGGCCAGAATCAAAATCGGAACCAGGAGCACGACACTCAAATAGCTAACAATATATGTGATACCCAGGAAAGCGGACATCTGCCATGGCAAACGTACTGAGCCCGTCGTGCCGCTAAGCATAGAAGTAAAATCACGCAGGCCCGCCATGTGAATGATCCCATAAAATACGATCAAAAAAATGGCCCGGCGGAGCAGGTCTTTCGGCGATAAGAAATCAGCCTTCCAAAGATCTCGAAGATGTCTGAAAAGGGATTTCATAGTTTCTTGTTCACTTTTTCCCAGAGTGGCCCAAGGGTTGCCGCATAGAGCAAAGCGGCGTCTCCGACCTGATTACTCGCGCAGTATTTTAGCCCGCCTGCCTTTCGCGCCGGAAAGGCGGCAAAGTTCAAAGTCGTTGCGAGAGCGCAAAGGAATTGCTGGTCGTGAAAAGCAGTGGCGCCGATAAAAGCCATGCCGCTGGCGCCCGCGCTAATATTGAAGAAGGGAATCACGGGCCCCGAATCAATGTCAGCCGAACTTTGCCAGGACACCGGCCATTCACGGGCGTAGCCGAAGCCGAGAGTGATTTGCCCAAGTTGCTTGCGGGCACGCTCGTACTGGTCACGCGCAAACTGTTCATCCAGCAACTGCAAACAGTGCGCGATCATCCAGATACTCGAACCTTCAGGGCCGTCGAGAGGTTTTAGTTCAAGATTGAAGCTGCTAATGAGCAGACCTGTTGAGGGGTGGATCAGGCTCTTTTTGGCCATGCTTAGCCATTCGTGAAACAACGGCGAATGATCTGTGCCGTCCAGATAGTCGGCCAGCCGAATCGCCGCGAGTCCAACAGCATGATCGAACATCCAACATGCGTCCGGGTAACTTTCCAAAGCCAACGTTTTACTTTGTCTAAAGCTCTCATGGATCAAATTCACCCTTTGAGTCAGGGCGGCTTTATGATCCAGTTTTTCTTCGACCAACCGCCGCGAGGCAAGCATCATGGCAATCTCGCTATCCAGAAACAAACTGCGGGCAGGTTTTGCAAAATAAGGCCGGGCCCTGGCATAGGGCATCAGGAAAAAGTACATGCCATGTTGCCTCTCCAACTCGAGTGTCTCATCAATGATTTGATCGATGACCCGGAGATAGTTCTGTTTTGATTCAGGGTCCCGCAAACTCATGTTGGCGAGGGACCAAACAAGAAATGTTCGTCCCATAAAATCCCACTCGGAATTGCTGGTTCGCATTTTTTGAACTTCGCGATCATGCGATTGAACTTCATTCCAAAGACTTAATTGATGAATACCCAATTCACGCCCCTTGGCGGACAGGCCTTGTTCAGTGTAAAAGTCCGAGGCTGGTCGCGAAAAGAAAAGATGCAGGCAAGAAAGCCAGATTGCTCCTGCTATTAATACCATCAACGTTGCTATGCCTATTCTTTTCACGGCATCGTTAGGCTCTGGGCAAGGTTTGTATCGTCGGTTCAAAATTCCCCTGGTCCATGCGCAGATGCGTCAGCGCGTAGAGCATCAAGTAGGCAATGAACAAAAAAATGCCGAATAACGCGCACAATGCCAGCGATCCGAAATGACCGTATGGATGCGCCGTCAATTGTCCAAGCCCTCGGGAAATCGCCCATGGTTTCAGCAGCACATCCCAACTGTTCAAACGCAAAAAACGGCCCACATAAATTCCAACACCGCTCAGACCGGTTACCACCGCTATGAAAAACCAGCTCATCAGGCGTCCCGTAATCTTCGCGATTACATTTTGCATCAGGAAGAGCGAGAGGAACCCCAAAACCAAACCAGTCAGTGCGCAGGAAAGAATCAAAACCAAATCCACCCAAAAGTGCGCGCGATATCCGCGCGTCAGGTGAATGACGTCGGTAAAGATGTAGGGAGCATTTGGAAAAAAGAGAAGCCAGCAGGCGGATATAAAAACGAAATGCCAGCTTCGGCCTGAACGGTTTCGATAGTAATCGCAAGCCAGCAATGATAATACCAATGGCAACCAGGCGAGGAATAGATTCCAGATAAGAAAAGAATAATGCAAGTTGCGGGTCCACAGAATCCGTGTTGAGACCAGCGCCAGGCAAACGCCGGTGGCAAACGTCAACGCCAACACAGGCGCCGCTGTTTCACGTTGAAAGGCCAGCTTTATCATTTTCATAACGCTTCCGGGATTGGCTTCAATCGCGCCGTGGTTTGGGCGTTTCTCCTAAATTTTCCCCCCAATGGGTCAGGAAAAATTTCTTTTCCTTCGGCATGAAGGTCGGTGCTTTTCCAACGATCGGTCGCAACGCGGTGGTCATCTGGACGGCGACGAGCATGAAAATAATGATCCAGACGTTCAAACCTGCATTCGAGCGCGCTTTGGAATGGGAAAACCCTGCCTCGAGAAAGCGTAATCCAAAAAATGTGGCAATAAACCAAAACACCAGGTGGAGAATTCCCATCCAAACCAATGATTCGGTGGATTGCGAGAAGAGCCAGGCTACCGGGGCAAACCCGATCAGGAGGATGGTCATCAACATCAACAATCCTGCCACCAGCCCGCAGATCTCGGTCAATCGAGCTTGCGAACCGCTCAGGCAGGTAAAAATATAAAGGCTGGGCAAACAGAGCAGCGAGGTGAACAATAGGCCGCCGGCGATTTTCACAGGGGCCGCCCAAAGCTGGTCGCCCATAGAGAAGGTGCCAACCACCACCCCGTAAATCAGGCTGCAACAAATAGCCACCAGCATCATCGAGAATACCAGCCGCCCTGCGCCGGGCTGCCGTAGGTGGTACATGACACGCCGAGGCTTTCGAAGAATGGATTCAATGGCGCTGACGGTGTTGGGAATCTGTTCGCGGTCGTCGGGGTTTTCTCCCAAGGGCAGCATGGCCGCAGGCAGAGTAAGTGCCGAGGCGGGAATGGTCGAGGCAGGCATCTGCGGAGGAATGGGTGGAGGAGTTGGAATATTTTCGTTCATATTGATTCACGGTTAACTCAGTTCAATTCATGTTCAGGAGTCGCATTAAAGAATGGAAAACAGTTTCGTAAAAGTTGCCCTTGAAGGCGGTGGTGCGAACGAATTCGACCGGCAGGCCTGGAGCACCAATGAACGGCCGCAAGACCCAGGTAAGCTGGCTTCCAAAAAACAAATTGCCTGCCAGCCAGGCCAAAAGCACTCGCCGCGCGACACGGGCGTTTCCGCTGAGATGCTTTAAGAGTTGGGCAAGCCGCAAATTGGCCGTCACGCCTGCGAATGCAATCACCCCGACGTGTGTTAATTGAATGAAACTGTAAGTGCCACTGGACAGCTCTGCGGCGGAGACAGACAGAGGCGGCGCATTCCAGACGAGGAAAGCGATCAAAGGGCTGAAGGAACCGAGAATGGCTGAGGCCATGGTGAAGCTGAACAGAACGGCCAAAAACGATTGGCGCAGGCTGATATTCAACCCTAATAACGGAGCGAGCATCGCGTTGAGCAGGGTATTTCCGAAGGTGGTCAGGAGGATAATGAGAGGGAATTTGATCGCTACATAAAGACCCTGTTGTGGCGCTCGCCAACAGCCCATGGCCGCTCCGTACAATCCCGCTCCCGCTACGATCACAGTCAGGCACACTGCCAAACGAGCAGTATTCCATCTTTCCAGCCAGGCACTGATTGGCGCCGCTTCGCCGCGGAGTAAAATGGTCACTTCGCCAAAACGCGAGTTGGTCATCCCTGTCATAATTCTGAAAGTGGTTCATAAGGTTTTACTCCTATTGCAATTCGGCATCAAGAGTTCATGGTGCCAGGAGTCGTTTGCCCGCCTCGAAAATGGTTTCATAAAAACTGCCGTGAAAATACTGACGGCCAATGAATTCAACAGGTCCTGCAGGGTCCCAAATAAATGGACGAAGCACCCAGGCGATTTGGCTCCCGAGAAAAAGATTGGTGGCCAGCCAGGCAAGCAAAACGCGCAAGGCGACCATTTGCGTTTGCGTCCCATTCTTCAACAAAGGGTAGATTCTGACGTTTCCCGCAATCCCGGCGAAGGCGGTAAAAATGGCGAGCGTCAGTTGCAAAAGTCCATATTCAGGCGACGACAAACTGGTGCTTGTGCCCAAAGGAGGAGTGTTCCAAACAACGAACCAGGCAATGGGGCTTAGACCTGCCAGTATGAGTGAGGTGCTCCCAAAGCTCAATAGCACCAGCGCGAAGGTTTGGCGGAATGGGATGTTCAATCCCAGCAGAGGGGCTAACATCCCATTCAGCATTCCGTTGCCCAATGTCGTCAGCAAAATCACCAACGGAAGTTTTATCCCGGTGAAAAGCGCCTGCCAACTGTCGCGCCATGAGCCGATCGCAAAGCCATAAAATCCAGCTCCAACAACGATCGATATAATACTCAACCAGGCTATGACTGCGGGACTGCGCACCAGCCATTCCCGTAAAACCTTGGCTTCCGATCGCAGGACAAGGTCAATTCCTAACGATGGAAAAAGACTATTATTGGAGGTCGCCGAATTCATGGATATTGCATGGTCTCCGACTTCCAACTGGGGTCGCATTTGCAAATCGCAGGTGTAGGCGCGCAACTGAAAATACCCGCCGCTACTTCGTCGAAGATGAGGCCGCAGTCCCACCAGAATGCAGACAGTGATACACCTGTGCCGCGCAGAATGGCGCGATGATCGAGAATCACAACGAGGCAAGCCGCGCGAAAGGCCAATCGCCAAAGCCCGCGTAAGATGGCCCGGCCTGGCAACGAAAGAGGCGCCAAGGCACGCTGAAGAAAGTCCACGTGAAACGCCAAATGTCCTTCCTCGTCACGCAGAATTTGAGAGAACACCGTTTGCAGGATGGGGTCGGTAAAGCCGTCCTTGAGCGCGCGGAAATAACGCTTGGCAATGATCTCCGGAATCAACAAGACAAGCAGTTCATGATGCAATCCGAACAATCGTCGCAAAAGGATAAAGCAACCGTCACTCCAATGCCCTGTGAGTAGCGGCGCATTGAGTTTCTGCAAAATGCGCGCCATCACCCGCGCATGTTCCTGCTCCTCCTTGATGAATAGATCAATCGCAGCCTGATAGGTAGAAGCTTGAGTCGTAGCAGCCTGTTTGCGCAAATGCCTCCCCTGTCCACTTTCTCCGACCTGAAATTTCTGCAAAGAACCGAGTAGCGGTGCAATTAAATGTGGTGGGATCTGGATTGCGCCTTCCCACGTAATTTCGTCGCGATGCAGGCGGTTGTGCTCAAAGTAGTTCAGCCATTGTTTCATGAGGTGCCTTGGTTCTGATATGATTATTCCCATCTTTGAAAAATCTATGTGGACGGCATCCCCGGTTGCATAGATGAATTAACGCCTGAATAGTAGGCGCGGCCATCAACAGAAGTGCCGTGCAGAACAGCGGCCAGTTGAATGAATCGGGCAACATGTTACGTAATGCCCTCATGCCACCTCCGGCAACTCGCATGGAATCAGCCATGAAAACATAAAGTGCCAAAACCATACCCATGAAGTTCAGGCACCATGGCTTCCATTCCGACGAGTCCCTTTTAATCGGCCGGATGCTTGCCAAGGTTCCCCAAAGAATCATCAGAACGGAAATGGAAACAGGGGCGAGCACGGGTCCCCACCACGGCAACGGCAACAAAAAAAGGATGTCCCAATCCCAGAGCGAACGTGGCCAATCACACAGCACTTTGAGGAAGATGTAATAGAAAATATCCCACACTCCGAAAGCGATCGCCGCATAACCCAGCCGACTCCGCCACGCGCGACCCGCCAGTATGCCGACCGTCAAAAGCATGATCAGCGTTGCGGCCTCGCGGACCAGTTCAGCCGTGCCCAATCCACCAATCAAAGGAAGCGGGTGTGTCTGATAGGGTTGGATCCGATCGATCATTGTGCGGAGGTAGTAAACGACTGCTGATTCAACCCAGGCCATGGCGATCGCAAAAACGACAACGACCATCCACCTCGAGTACCGTCTTAGGCCGATTTTCATAGCTTCTGAATTTAAGGGGAACTCATATGTGTTTGAGTTCTTCACTGTGGGGCCTCGTTACTCCAGGGGAATCAAAACCGTTGCGCTGCGGCCCAGTCCAAACGCTTCGCGAGGCTTGCGAAGTTCGATGAGTTGTTTCCGCGCTTTTGCTAAATTCATGTAACCTTGCTTCAACTTCGTCAACGATCGAGTCAGGGGTCGAGGTCCCGGCTGTGATTCCGACCAGGTCATCCGGTTTGAACCACTCGGGAGTCAGATCGGTTGAAGATTGCACATGGTGAACCCTCGCGCAGTAGCGGCTGCAGGTTTTCACCAATTCATGAGTGTTATTGCTGTGGGCGCCGCCAAGAACGACCACCACATTGCATTGCTGGGCCAAGTGAACAGCCGCCTGCTGCCTTTGCTTGGTCGGCTGGCATACCGTGTCGATGAAGCGGACTTCCGCCCTTGGAAATCGGGCTTGAATCAGAGCGACCAGATTGCGTACCCGTTCGATGGGTTGGGTGGTCTGGGCGGCAATTCCATAACGGGAACATTCTTTGAGTTCGAACACATCCTCTTCCGAAAGCACCACATCAAAATCATCCAAGTCCTCCGTTAACCCGCGAACCTCAACGTGGTCACGTTTGCCGATGATGACCGGGTGGAAACCTTCACTTACCAGTTTGGTGACCGCGCGATGTGCCACATGAACCAGCGGACAAGTGGCCTCCCTCACAGCCAGGCCTTTCTCGCGCACGCGTGCCAGGGCCTTTTGTGATGCGCCGTGAGCGGTAATCATAACGGCACTGGTTTCTATAGAATGCAGGTGAGCGGTGATTTTTACGCCGCTGGCGCGAAGTTCCCCCAAAACAGTTTCGTTGTGCACGAGCTCACCCAGAATGGTGAGGGGTTCCGATTGTGCCTGCTTCAATGCGAGGGCAATGGCGTCGCGAACGCCGAAGCACATGCCTAAATGTTCTGCCCGTAAAATTTTCATAAGCTTTGTGTCACAAAGTAAAAGACCATCGTGAGGTTGAATTGTTCAAAACAGGAATTATTTATTTCTGGTTTGCTGGATGATGCTCTCCAGCAGGTTGATGTAGTTGGTGAAAGCTTTCTTTCCGGCCGTGGTCAAGGAGCAGGTGGTCAAAGGACGATTATCGCGAAACGATTTGGTCACCGAGACATAACCCGCTTCTTGCAGAGTGCGGATGTGCGTTGTGAGATTGCCATCGGTCATGTTGAGCGTGTCGCGCAATTCCGTAAAGGATAGCTCCGGTGAGGCCGCCAGCATGGACATAATTGCCAGCCGCCCTTTCTCGTGGATGACCCGATCGAGCTGGAGGAATGGTTCGGGGTTCACGTTTCATTCCTGCGTTTCTCGGTGAAATACAAATAGATCCCATACGCCAGGTGGAGTCCACCAAACACCACACCCATTGAACGATGTCCCGCTGGTAACCAAAGAGGTCCCCCGGCGAAACCGCGCGCTGCCATTAGTGCACAACCGCAAAGGACGAAAATCCAGCCTAGGAGCTTGATACCGCGAGGCATGAAAAAGCCGGCTGCATTCAAGGCACAGCCGTACAGCAGCATCCAAAAAGCAGGCAAAGCCCAGGCCGGCAGGAAGTCCCATCCAGGGCACACCAGTCCCAGCATTCCTGCGATGAATCCAATGAATAATGCCGGCAGTAAAGCCTGCGCGACACGACGAGTGGGCGGAGACCAGAACGGTTCGGACTCTTTAAGCGCCTGCCGCCGTACCAGCAGGAAGGAACCGGCCAATCCAAGCATGGCGGTGCCTGCCCAGAAACCGATGAAACCTTGCACCGAGCTTATTTTGAACGACCAACCTAAGAAACCTGCTGCGATTCCAATAACGCCATTGAAGATCATAATCGGCGCAAGCGCACGGCGATAGAGTCCTGAACGTTCCATCAAGGTGCGAATGACTTGGAGATGCTCGGCCGCCCAGTTCGGATCCATAAGCTATACTTTGTGTCGCAAAGTCTATTTGTCAAGCCCCGAAACGGGGCGGGGACGGCCTCCGGGCGTGATGTAAAATGGCTAAAGGAGTGTGCCCGTCCCCGGCACAGCACGTCGACCAGTATTGATTGGCGAATTCGAACGCGCTTGCCGTTAAGCAAGTTGCTGCATCCGGACCTCCGACGCGTTAGAATTCGCCGTGGCTGCGTTGCTCGAATATTGCTGTGCCCGGGACGGACACACTCCTTTACCGTGCCCGCTGTTTATGGCTCAGCGCCAAACGCGGTCCTTTATTCGCAAGACAAGTGTAGTGATTTCTTTGGCCGCGGTGACACCTCCCAGGGTGGAGAGAACCCAATAAACCAGAATACCAGCCGAACCTGGGATAAAGACAGCGCCCAGCTTTATGAGAAAAGACCTATGCCCAAGTTGTTTGTTCCAAACCCATGCCAGGGCTGCTGCCATGAGCCCTGCTGCCAATGCAGACGGTAACAGAACCAGCAACGTCTTTATAAATTGTGTTAGGCCGACCCGGGAGAGCTTGCGGCGCAACGCGTAGAGGAGAAGCAATGTATTGAAGGCTCCGCTCAAGCTGTTTGCCACAGCTAATCCAGCTTCGCGATAGGGGCGCACCAGCCATAATGCAAAAATCAGATTCAGGCCCAGGCAAACGATGCTGATCTTCATTGGGGTTTTAATATCGTTCAGTGCAAAGAATGCCCGGGCGAGAATGTTGTTCATCGAGAACATGAGCAACCCAGGCGCAAGGCAGGCAAGAGCTATGGCCACGCGATGGGTTGCATCCGCATCAAATTTTCCGCGCTCAAAAATTAAACGGACAATCGGTTCCGCGAGAGCCAGGGCCATCGCAGCGGCAAACAAGTTGGTAAAGGAGAGATAAATCAAACCCTGGCCTAGAGTCTGGCGGAATTCGCCAATTTTCTTTTCAGCCGCCAGACCTGAAAGAGTGGGCAATAAATAAGTTGCAAGAGAGATTCCAAAGAGACCCTGAGGAAATTCCATCAATCGGACTGAGTAATTGAAGGTGGCAACGATAGTTTTTTCAAACCAGAATGACGCAAAAGAAATCACCAGCACATTAATCTGGAAAGCAGCCACCCCAATGGAGCCCGGAAGCATTTTACGGAAAACCTGGCGCACCGTTGGATCATTCCAGGGTGACACCCATTGATAATCGTAACCTTCGCGTTGCAAGCTGGGCAGTTGAAAGAAAGCTTGGGCAAGGCCCGCCAGCACCACGCCAATGGCCAAGCCACGAATTTGATCGGGGAGGGTTGCGCCCATGCGGGGTGCCAGGAATAACACGCTGAGAATCATCACCACATTCAGCAAAGCCGCGCCCATTGCCGGGATAAAAAAATGACCCCGAGCGTTGGCCATTCCAATCAGCACCGCCGCCAAACAGACTAAAGGCATGTAGGGAAACATGATGCGCAACAGGAGCAGCATCATCTTTGTCTCTTGGGGGAATGGCCACACAGCCAATGCGACCGAAATCCCCAGCACAGCCAGGACCGTAATGATGCCTGTGGCTGTGACCAAACCTGAAATGACGGCATTTGCTGAACGCCACATTTCCTTTTCTCCCTCCTGTACTTCCTTTTGCTTGAAAATCGGTATGAATGCAGCTGTGAGCGCCCCTTCACCGAGCAAGCGACGGAAAAGGTTGGGCACCGAGAAAGCCAATTGGAACGCGCTGGCTACCCAATCAACTCCCATGAACGATGCGTACGCGATCTCGCGGGCCACCCCTAACAAGCGGCTGGTCATGGTAGCACCAGCCATGGCACCGGAAGATTTCAACATTTGTGACACGCGCCCGGAGTCTAGGGTTCTGGCCGGTGTGAAAGAAGCACGAAGAGTTGGAAAATGCTTTATTGCACATTTTTTCCGTCAACTTTCCCTCCAATCAGGCTCTCTCCTTTTGGATGTAAGAGGAAACATCACACTCGTCTCTGGTCCGAGTTCAAAAAACTTTCACGGTTTTGCAGAGAGGGCTTGACATGAATAGCAACGGAAGTTCAGATACATTGCTAATTCAAATATGACTGAAAAGCTCATCCAATTGTGAAAAGTTGGATTCCGCCATGGCTCACGGGAGTCGTAGGTGCCGCACTTTTGTCGACTTGGCCAGTTCGAGTCGCTTCCCCGCAGGAATCCGTTGCAGCTCAGGAAACAAGCGGCCTCGCAGATTCCGATCTCTGCCGCACTAATCTACTAAAGATATTTGAGGCAATTAAAGCTTTTGAGAAAGATCGCAAAGATCTTCCCAACTGGCTTTCAGATTTGGTGCCCGATTATTTATCCGACGTAAACGTTTTGACGTGCCCGGTCTGCCGCCGCACTGGCAGAATCGAAGGGCCTCCTTTGGCCGATCCAAAAATTGCGGCCTCGTATCTTTTTGAATTTTGTCCCGTCCCGCTCGGGAACATGGCTCCAAAAGCCCCGAACAAGACTCGTCGTGATTGGAAACGCCGACAGACCGAGGTGCTGGGTCCAGAAGTGCCTTTGGTGCGCTGTCGGCATCACAGACCGGTGTTAAACCTCGGCCAGGACGGGAAAATTTACGAAAGCGGAACTTCCTGGGAACTAAATTTTACGAATAGGGTAAGCCGGGGCGAATTATCTGCTTCACGGGTAACGAGTGATGAGCCGCTGCCGAACCGATCTGTAAAAGAGCTGATCAAGGTCGAGCCTCCTGCGCGCGATGCCAATGCCCGAAAGGAAATGCTGGATTTATCGAACTTTTACAATGCATTGCTGACGGACTCATGGCATGGAAGCACGGGAAATGACCTGGGTGCCCTCTCACCGGGGTTGCATACCTTCGGTGGAGTGGAATTCGATGTTAGAGGCATTATTCAGCTTGCGAGCAAAACGCCGACGGCCGGTAAATTCCCCGAGCAGGTCAAAGAAATTAAAGTGCAGCAGAAATGCCATCGCATTCATTTTCTGCACGCAGCCGGATGGGGCACAGTAGCTGACGAAGGCAAACATATCGGCTCCTATTTCGTCAATTTTGTTGATAATCAAACCCGGCTGGAAATACCCATCACTTATGGCAAGCACATGCGTAACTGGCATTTTCTTCCAGGGGAACCTGCTTCGCCAGATGATTTGACAGTGGTTTGGACCGGAGAAAACGCTGTCAGTAAACGCGCCGGCCGCTCCATACGTCTCTTTAAGACTACCTGGACCAATATTGTTCCAGATGCGGAAATCGAAAGCATAACCTTCAACTCAAGCATGGATAAGGCCGCACCTTTTCTGATTGCGATTACGGTTGATTGAACTCCGATGAGACTCATTATTTGTCGAATGCACGTTGTTGCCGGAAATCGCCATTCAATCTCATTCTTCGCTCTCCTGCTTCTTCTGGCTTCGACTTCTGCTGAAACGCTTCGGGTTACCACTTGGAATTTGCAGGGAGCAAACAATCTGCCTGCCAACGGCATACTCACGAACAGCCTCGAGGCTGCGGCCGCCGCACTGAAACAATTAGATCCGGACGTTATCCTTCTGCAACAAGTCCGTGATTGGCGAATGTGCTCGCAATTGGTTCAGGCACTGAAGCCTGCGGCTTACGAGGTGCTGATCTGCTCGTCATTTCAGGAAACGAGTGGCACCGGAAAAGAAAACCGCCAGGCGGCGATTCTTTCCAAACGAAAAGCATACTTCTCCTGGTCGGAAGCGTGGGCAGGCCAAAATGACAAGGACTTGTCAGGAGGTGTGGTCTTCGCTGCGATTCAGACCGCTGACCATCGAGTCGGCCTTTTTTCAGTTCAACTGGATGAAGCGAGCACGTTCAGGGCGATTCAGCAGAAAAAATGGGGTAATCAGGTCCAATCGCTCAGGAAATGGGTAACCAACCGACCTGAAAGCGCAGTGATCGCGGCAGGATGGGCCGGCAAAGGGCGGGTGGACAAATCAAAGATCGCGGAAGGGGAAAAGCTTGTCTACACGCTGGTATCAGTGCCGCTGGCAGCCGCTCGGTTGCAAATGGATGAAAAGTTCACTTCACATTTGACCTCGAATGCTGATGGCCTGCCAGCTTTGGTTTTGAGCCATTTTCCGCAAACATGCGATTTGGACTTGGAACTCTTAGAGCCCACAACTGTTGGGGCTGAAACTGTTACAGAGGCCACACAGGTCGTGACCAAGGCTTCCTCCCTAAAAATCGACAGCGTGGCGGGCTCCGTGTCATCCGAGTCGAATCCGGAGCCAGCCGTCACGGATTCCGCTGAGCAAAATGCCCATACTCCAATCGTTTGGCTGGCATTGACCCCAATTGCGATTGGGTCTTTGGGTATTCTTCTTTGGGTGCTAGCCAGACAGGGAAATAATCCCCGGCGAGAAGTCCACTCGAATTTCCCCTTGAGTTTGGAATCCGGAAATCTGGTAAACTCAGACTCGGTATTGGTGACTTCCCCTTCGACAACTGGTTCGACAGCCGAGGAATCGATCCCTGCGGTATCTCAACCGGTCATCCAGCAGTTACAGGTATGGCAACAGAGAGCGCTGGCTGCGGAGCAAAAGGCGCAGCAAGCCAACGACGTGATACGGGCCGGCCTGATGTCTTACATGCGGGAGTGGTTGAAGCAAAAGCTATTTCGGAAGCTTATCGCCGATCGAGCCGAATTATTGGAAACACAGCACTTAGCTACGCTTAAAGCTCTGGCCGTGGACGAGCGCCTGGGCCGGCTGGAAACTCAGATTCAAAAACAAAATGATGCGTACGAAGAGCGGATCGAGCGGCTTACCCAGGAATTGGCCGTTACCAGAGAAGAGAGTCGTGCTCTGATCCGTGCTCAAATTACGCAGATTAAATCGGAAATGGAAGCCGCGCGTGTTCGGTTAATCGCTGAAGCTGCGCGGGATGGGGTTATCAGTTAGCTGACTTAAACCGGGCCTTGCAGTAATACCTTGCCCATTGGCCCTTGTGCCAACCGTTCGAAAGCCTTGGGTAATTCCTTAAAAGGAAATACGCTATCCACCAGCGGTCGTGCGCCAGTTCGAGCGAGCAGTTCCAATATTTTCTGCCAGGACGCTTGAGCTTCCGAGGCACTGTAGGCCCCAACGGCAACTCCCCCCAACCGCAATCGGCGGAAGAATAGGGCCGCTGTGTTGAAATCCGGTACCGGCCCTGCGAGACGGCCGATCAGACTCACTTTTCCAAGCTCGCCCAGTGTTTCGATTACTTCTGACAATAGTCGGCCCCCAATGTTATCGACGGCGAGGTCCACTTTTTTTGGCGCCAAAGCTTTTTTGAGGGTTTGACGCCACTCTTTGTCCCCTGGGTTCAGTGTGACATGGGCGCCGAGTTGTTGAAGGGTTTTGCTTTTATCCGCGTTCCTCGAAAGAGCGACTACAGTGTAGCCCAGCGCATGGGATAATTGCACAGTGGCTACGCCCACTCCGCCTGAAGCTCCGGTCACCAGGATAACGGCCTTTTCCGGCAGTGGTCCCCACATGGTTAAAGCCTGATAAGCAGTCAGGTATACGAGCGTCGCCCCTGCGGCTTCCTGATCGCTCCATCCTTTCGGAACCTCCACCAAATTGTTTGTCGGCACCGCTGCTCGCTGCGCAAATGTTCCCGGCCGGTTGATTCCAACTTCGCCCCGCAAAAGAGCGCGTTTTTCTCCAACCTGCTGCTCAGTAACACCTGGTCCGGTTTGAACAATCGTTCCCATGCCATCCCGGCCGAGGATGTGTGGCAAAACAGGTTTTGCCGGATACTGTCGCTCAGCAAGGTAGCGATCCGCCGGATTCAGCGCGGCGTATTTTACTTCGAGAATGGCCTCACCAGGCTGTGCCAGGGGCTCGGGGACTTCCCCCAGACGAAGCTTTTCAATTCCGGTATAGTCATCCATGAGCCAGGCTTTCATGAACCACAAGGACGTATGGCCGAGAGCAATTGTCAATGAGGATCGGCAATTTGTCGGGGTGGCCGCGGGCCAAAAGGTGAACGGTGGTGCAATTTTTTTAAACTCAGAATAAGATTGTCGGGTGCACAACAAAGCGCTGCGATTTCTGTTATGTGGCCTGGCAATTTGGATCATAACTGTGGTGAGAGCAGGGGCGGCTATAAATCCATCAAGCCATTCCACAATCGACACATCTGCCGGCTGGGACAAATTCGAGCATAACCCTGTCATGGGCGGAAAATATGGCACCTGTTTCGACATTTCGGTGCTGAAGGAGCGCGATACCTACCGCATGTGGCTCTCCTGGCGTCCAAAGCAAAGTGTTGCTCTCGTGGAGAGTCATGATGGTATCCATTGGAGTGAGCCGCCAAGAATCGTGCTGCCCCCTAAAGAAGGGAACGGCTGGGAGGATGACATAAACCGTCCAGTGGTTCTTAAGCGCGAAGACGGCTACCACATGTGGTACACCGGCCAGGCAAATGGCCATTCCTGGATAGGATATGCAACCAGTCCCGATGGGATCAATTGGCTCCGTCAGAGCTCCCAACCTGTACTTTCGCCGGAGCTGCCTTGGGAAAAAGGCGCCTTAATGTGTCCACACGTTCTTTGGGATGAAAAAACTAAAGAATACAAAATGTGGTACTCTGGAGGGGGCCAGCATGAACCAGATGCTATTGGCTACGCTACCAGTCCCGACGGCCTTCATTGGAGCAAGCACCCGAACAATCCGATCTTTCGACCCGAAAAACAGTTTCACTGGGAACAGGACCGAGTGACGGGCTGCCAGGTGATCCAGCAGGATGGATGGTACGTCATGTTTTACATAGGGTTTCGCGATATTAACCATGCCCAGATCGGCATTGCTCGCTCCCGAAATGGTATCACGGACTGGCAGCGGCATCCGGCCAATCCCATTGTCAGTCCAGGGAAAAATCAATGGGATCATAGTGCGTGCTACAAACCGTATGCAATCTTCGACGGAAAAAAGTGGTTGCTCTGGTATAACGGACGTCATGGTGGGCTGGAACAAATTGGAGTTGTTTTGCACAAAGGCAAAGATTTGGGATTCCCAGGAAAACAATCACCGGACAAACAGACTGCGGCCGCAATCTTAAAGCCGAATGCTTTCAAACATTACGTCGATCGATTTAATCGAAATGATCGCGAACTCTATCCGCAATTCATTTCAAACGAAGCATCCTGGGACTTTTTGAAACAAAACATTCCTCTGTTGGATTGTCCCGACAAAGATCTGGAGGAGATTTATTATTTTCGCTGGTGGACCTATCGCAAGCAAATCAAACAAACCCCGGTTGGATATATCGTTACTGAATTCCTGCCGCCTGTTGGCTGGGCTGGAAAATATAATTCAATCTGCTGCGCTGCCGGGCACCATCTTTACGAAGGCCGTTGGTTGCGCGATCCAGTTTACCTGGATGATTACTCCGAATTTTGGTTTCGTGGCGGCGGCAACCCGCGGACCTACAGCTTCTGGGCGGCCGATGCAATTTGGTCGCGCAGCCTTGTAACCGGTGATAGCGCACTAGCGAAAGAGCTGCTCCCTGACCTCATCAAGAACTATGAAGCTTGGGAAAAGAGCCATCGCGATCCCAACGGTCTCTATTGGCAAGTGGACGGAAATGATGGGATGGAGGTCTCGATCAGCGGCGCTTTGCAACCCAACGCGCAGGGATATCGCGCGACGCTCAATAGCTACATGTATGGCGATGCGCTGGCCATTGCGCATATAGCGGATCTGATAGGCGACAAACCAACGGGCGATCAATTTCGCGCCAAAGCGGTAGAAATTAAACAGCTCGTGCAAGGAAAGCTTTGGGATGCAGACGCGCAGTTTTTCAAAGTGCTTCCGCGTAAATCTGATGCTTTGATTTCCGATGTACGTGAGCTGCACGGTTACACTCCGTGGTACTTTAATTTGCCGGATCAGGACAAAGCGGTGGCCTGGAGACAACTGATGGATCCAAAGGGGTTTTACGCTCCATTCGGTCCTGCCACCGCGGAGCAACGGCATAAACAATTTGCAGTTTCTTATCAGGGGCATGAGTGCCAATGGAATGGCCCAAGCTGGCCTTATTCGACAGCGGTAACACTCACTGCTCTGGCCAATCTCCTGAATGGTGACGAGCAAGGCGCCATCACGCGGCAGGATTATTTTGATCTGCTGAAAATCTACACGAAGTCGCATCACTTGAAACTGGATGATGGCCGGGTGGTCCCGTGGATTGATGAAAACCTCAACCCAATTACTGGCGATTGGCTTTCGCGCACACGGTTAAAGACTTGGAACAACGGTACATGGGATCAAGGTAAGGGCGGGCAAGAGCGCGGAAAGGACTACAACCACTCCACATTTTGCGATCTGGTCATCAGCGGCCTGATCGGATTGCGTCCTCGAGCTGACAATGTCATCGAAGTCAATCCACTCTTACCAGCCGGAGCTTGGAATTATTTTTGCCTGGATCAAATCCCTTATCATCGCCGTTTGCTGACCATCCTCTACGATATTGACGGCAAACATTACAAACGTGGCAAAGGCCTGCGCGTACTGGTGGACGGGAAAACGGCCGCTGTTTCGGAGAAACTCCAGCGCGTTTTGGCGTCGGTTCAATAAAAATTAGAATTTGCTCCTGGGTTTTTGGAGCAACTTTAAACTATTTCCTGGTCCTTTTTGCAGCCGATGGATCCGATTTATGCTCATCTTGAGCAAGTAAATCGTTCAGCACGGTTTCGAGTTTGAGGCGAGCATTCAAAGCCTCAGGAGCGACATTTTCTGTGGAAACTGAGAGTTCGCGGAAAGGCGCATCTTGCATGTCAAAAAACTGTCCTTCGTTATTCAATTTCCAACGCTGGTTACGCACATAGCGTTGTCCAAATAGTTGAATGTAAACCCACTCGCGCGGTTTGCCTTTTTGTCCTTTGATCTGCGCTGCGAAACTATGGCCATCGAGTTTGACACCTTGCGGCAAGGTCCCACCGGTCACATCAGTTAAAGTCGGAAAGAAATCAGTAAAATCGATAAGATCATTGCAAACTTTGCCCGCTGGTATTGTCCCTGGCTGGCTAACAATTAATGGGACTCGGCTGCCGCCTTCGCGTAGTGAGCCTTTAACGCCATCAACAGTTCGTCCACGAATGGTTCCCTCTTCAACGCTGCCATTATCCCCGACAAATACCAGCAGCGTCTTTTCTCGAAGTTTCAAGTTTTCCAACTCGGCCGTCAGCTTGCCTAGTAATTTGTCCATGTAACTTATGTTATCCGCGTAGAGTGTTGCTTCATCTGTTGTTTCAGCAGCACTGTCCGGTGTGCGGAGCGTTGGCCGGTGGACCAGAGGCATGGGGTAATAAAGGAAGAAAGGTCCATTACGGTGCTTGCGAATGAAATCCACAACGAATTGATGGAGCAAATCCGGACCGTATTTCTCTTTCACATCCGCGAGGAACTGGCCGTTGTGATTGTAGCGGGGTTCCCAATAACGTTCGCCTTTGTCCTGGTCATAACTGACTCCCCAAATCATGAACTCATCGAATCCCCAGGCCTGCCCATCTTCGCGCGACGCAAAATGACTCAGTTCCCGCCATTTGCCCGCGACCGCTGTGGCATAGCCTGCCTGTTTGATCATTTTCGCAATACTGAACTCCTTTTGCGGCGTGATGACCGGGCCGGTGCTGTTGTCCAGAACTCCAGTTCGGAAAGGGTAGCGGCCAGTGATCAACATCGCGCGCGAGGGCGCGCAAAGCGGAGCAGAGAAACAATGATCGAAGCGGATGCCACTTGTTGCCAAGGCGTCGATGTTTGGCGTCTTGTACTTGCCTCCGTAGCAGCCGACTCCCGGGAGGCCATAGTCGTCGGCCAGGATAAAAATCAAATTCGGTCTCTTGTCCCTTTCTGCAGCCTCAAGTGAATTGGTCCATGCAAAGCAGACCAGTATAAATGCTCGAAAGAGAAGTGAACGGTTGATGCCCGTTTCGTTCTTCATATCCAAAGTTTGGTGGTTGATCCGAGTTTCGTTGACAGGGTTTCTCCGAGCAAGTGCAATCCAGCGCACCACGAGGTGATCCAGCGCACCATCACCCTTTGGATTCTACTTCGCAAGCAACCTCTCATAGCGGTCGTGTCGGCGAACGCTCGCTGTGAGTGGTGCCGGACCGAGTGCGCTCGATTGCGAAGAAAGCACCGCACCCGGCATCCACTCCACCGCGCCGGTTATGCACACCGTCGGGCATATTTACCGGCCGAGCCGATTTCAGCGGGAATGGCACCTCAATACTAATCTCGCGCCAATTTCGGCTCGGCTCGTAAGGGCTCTTGCGGAGCCAGTTCCACAGTCGTTGGTAGAGGGGCATCCAAGTCGGCAATCGTCGAGCGAGCCAGGCAGCTCGCATTTCGGTCAGAATGGCGCGTGTATATCTGAACCGGAGCCGGCAGGAAACTGTTTTTGCGGGCATGGCGACCATCATCTCACGTTTCAGGCCGGGCCACAGCTCGCAGCGCTGCCAAAATGTCCCCTCCACAGTAATCCATCGGTCCGCCACTTTGGCCTCGATGGGCACGCCGGCATCTTTAACAAAAAGACGCTTCTCATTACGGGAAAGCGGATTCTCGGGTCCGGTGATACTCAAGGTTACTAGCAGCATTTCCAGACCGCTATCGTCAGACATGCCAGCCGGCTCTACTCTCGCGACGCTCAGTATCGGGGGACGGGACTCGACTTTCCCAAAGCAGATTACGATTCCCAGCGCTCCTGTTAGGGCAACGGCAACGGCACCGACAAGTACGCTACGCCTTCGCATTATTTCGCGGCTTAGGCACGGCGAGCCGATGGCGTTCGGCATGCAAGCATATCGTTGATGTCGCCATAGAAAAACAGTTCTAATGGAAAACAAAAAGGATATGAATGATAAATAATGCCCTATTTGTCATGTCGATGATTTTCCCGGTCGTTCGCAACCAGGGCTGCATCAAGCTCCGCTGGGTGCATGTGGGCCTGGACTTAGGAGTGTTTTTTGGACTCACTTTTCAAATGGGACTGATTTGGTGATTAGGCGGATGCCTCGCCACGGCTTCGAGAGGTTCTCTTCGACCCAGTCGGCCGAGGTACCTTGGCGTTTGGGCCTGCCTTTAAGCCCAGACCTGTTTGAAGGCATTGGACAAACGTCTAAAAATCCCCAGGACGCAAACTGCGTTGGGCTTTTCTGCGGCCTCAGACGCAATGGGCCATGCAAAGCAGACGAGTATAAATGCTCGAAAGAGAAGTGAATTTTTCATTTTTGTAGATGAAACCGGATTTGCTTCTTGGCCCGCTCGATCAGAGCATCTGCAATCCCCGCCCATTCGGGACGAATTTTCTCGCTGACCATCAGGTTCGTACTGGAGAAGCCGGTGCTGGCCATATCTTCTCCGTAGATAACCATCAGTTCCTTGCGGTGGGACGCATCGGGAAGGTACACCAAACGAACATTCATCGTGTCCGGGGGCAGTTTGTATCCACCGGCGGAAACCAGCTTCAATACATGTTCTAAGTCCGAACCGGGCTCCGGTTTTTCGGAAGTCGGACCAAACCGGGCTTTGAGATGAAATTCCAAGCCGTCGATCACTCTCTTCGAGTCTTTCGCGTAATCATAGCGTTGATTAGGTTTTTCCGGCAGGTATCCCTCGAACTGGACCCAGTAAAAACTTTGAATGATTTTCTTTTCGTCCGCGTTGACAAAAACGTGAACTTCGCAGTCGGCGACGCCGTAAAGAACCCATCTGTCCGCGCCGACATAGCGCGCGCTTGCGGGAATAGAGATTCGGATGTTCGGATCTCGCGTTGAGACCACGGTGTTTGACTCCACTTTGCGTTCCGGGAGCAGTGTTTTGGCCTGGATAAGGCCGCAGAATACAAATGCACAAGTCACGGGTAGCACTATCTTCATAGTCATAAAATCAAAGGCTGCATCTCGCGAGCCTAACGCAGAGCGCAGCCACGCCAGGCTCGTGCCGTCCCGTGCCCGCCTGCCGTCCTCTTAAGTGACCTCGTTGGGCAAGGAGGTGCTCATTTCGGCGGCTCTTTCATGGACCATTGACGAGAAAAAGCTAAAACCACGAACAGCCCGATGGTAAGGCCTCGGAAAAAGGTAGCCATACCTCGCGCCACGGCAGGTCTCATAAAAAGCCCGGCCCGACCAGAGACCACGAGACCCGTCAGGATGGCAGCAATAAAAGCGGATGCGGCCAGGAGGCCGATGCAGGTTTTCGCCCACCGTGGCCGACCGTGGTCCCCATCCAAGAGAATGCGAACCGAAATGATTCCCAGGACCAGGCAAATCACCGCGATTAGCATCCCGAACGTGTAGCGCATATGATTCAATGCGCCCACCGTTCAACATCACTCTCGCGGCCCCAGTGAGCTTCAATATGCAACAGGATCGTAATCACCGCGTGCAGAAGTGTTCGTTAGGTCCTGGGCTTGAGCAAGGGCAATTGTTCAAAGGGCGTAATCGGATTCAGTGAGGACAAGCAACGGTCGCTGATCCACATATCAACGTCAAGTTTGTGGAAGCACTCGTGGCATACGCTGACCACCCGCCAGCCTCCGGGCGTGTCTTGCCACGCCCCAGGACCTTCGCAATCAATGTCCATCAAAGGGCCAATAGGTTCATCGTCAATGATGCCATCGTCAGGATACGGATATATTTCCTTAGTCCCAGTGTCCTTTTCTACGCCACAAGCTAGGCATTTCCTTTTCATTCCGTCAGACCAAACATTCGACCTCAGTAGTGGGGGGCAGCGATGTTTCGATTATTGATGAAACCTCATCCTGCCATCCATTGAATGCCGGTCGTTAGTTTTCCGTCTGCAATTCATATCCTGATCGAGCAAGCACTTCTCCGGCCGCTTTCAGTTCTTCGGAAGGCACGTCCACACGATAAACGACTCGAGAGCCAGCAACAGGTGGATATGGAGTGCATGAAATCGGCAACGGGCGGTATCCCGCGCGCCTAACTCTGCTCGCACCTCTTCAGTAGAGGAGAAAACTGTCTGATGCTTTCCGACCCACGTGGTCATAGGACAAACTAACAGCGAGGTGAGCGATAGCCGCGGACACCAAGTGTCCGAATCTGGAAACAGGCATCGCCCGCCCGCATTTGCTCGACCGAAAAGTAAGCATACATCAAAGCAACCGGAACACGACAAAAAACGCGAGTAACAATGCAGCAAAGCCTATCAAAGAACAGCGAGCTGCAAACCGCAAGCCGGGACTGATCGCGTCGCGAAGCGACAAGTAGGAACGGACAACATAAAAAGCCACTGGAAGGGATAGGACAGAAAAGAATACGACTTTTGTAGACGCCCAGAGGGCAGCCGTCCCGCAACGCCAATTCGATGCGTAGTGAATGAACGACAGCACCTCGGTCGTGATCAGGGCATCGAGCACCGCAAGGGCGACTACGGCCGACCAGAAGCCACGAGATTGTGTCCAAGTGCCCATGTATGCCTAACGCTTGCGACGAGGCGGGGCCGGCCGCGGGCGTCCAACGCGCAACAGAAGCGCCATCCCGCCGCCGACTTCACCACGCTTGTTCAGCGAGGTAAGCAGCACGCTCCGATGCTCCATCCGAATTCCACACACTTGAACAGGTCGCACTGCCTACCTCGCATTCTTGTTAAATTGCCACATCTTTATTTACTGGCGCAAGGTGATGTGAACTACCCGTCCACCACGTAGCACAAACCGCGTCCGTCCTAAATCATACCCCAAATCCTCGAGTCCATCCTCGGTGGACTTCGCGCTCTCTGGTTGACCAAACGCGGCAACAATCTCCTGCCGTGTGGATTTCATTCCGATTCCATTCGTGGTGACGCCTTTGAATCGTTCTACCAGTTGACCTCCGCCGGTGTCGCCCATCATTATGGCACCGACGGTTCCATCTTTGCTGCTCGGAATTACCGATAAACCAAGGGACAAGTACTGCAGTGGCTTTCCCGCTACTGGGTCTGGCTGGCCGAGCGTTTTCTTCACCTCGTCCATGGTCATCCCAAACTTGATGGGACCAACACCGATTCCAGGAATGATTTTCATGCTGACACTCGGTGCGCTGCGCGAGCACGAAGCGACGAGCGACAGCGCACCGAGGAGCGCCAGGAGAGACAAACTCTTTTTGACTGTGTTCATATTGGCGAGGCTAGCTGATTTTTTCAGGACATCCATTACGATCCGCGCTGCGGTTTATAACTGCTCAGCCCGCGTGCGAGGATCGCCGCCAAGTGACATTACCCGCCATGCAACCAGTGCCAAAACGCACACTGCAAGCGGAATCAGGACAACCTTACGCATGGGTGACTACGCCAAACGCAAAGGTGACCGATGACGTCATCATTCGGTCAAGCGCACAACTTATATTCAACTTTAGCTTCAGACCGGGATTTTCCGCTGGAGAACAATTCCAATGAAACGCCATCGTTTGCGAAACTCATCGTAGGACAAACGTGTCAGTCCCGCCAGCGGGTCCCCAATTATCACTTCCGAGTTGGTCACCTCCAAAACCGTCACCCAATGATCCTCCAACAAACTGTATTTAACGACCGCGAGCGTCAAACCGGCTTGCTTCAATTCTGAAATGCTTTTGAAGACTCGGCATTTCACTACCAATCCGTCCTTCGCATATTCACTTTGCAAACTTTCGGCGAGCATGTCCGTGGGGGTTCCCTGCTGATCGCTGGTGCAGGACAGGATGGCGATCTGTCCTTCCTCCGCCGACAGTTGTAGTTTTCTCAAAGCCGTCACTGCCGACGCGGGACCGCATGTGTACTCCGTGCTTTGTAGACAAATTCCGTTCTTATCAACATTCGTTTGCAAACGGCTCAGTTGCTTCCGGTCAACCATCGGAGCCAGAAACGGCCAGATGGAAACGAAAAAAACAATGACTGCCATCAGCGCTGCGATCATGATTCGATTGCGTGCTTGCGGTACGCGCGACAACGGCGTCGTAAGAACCAAGGTCGCAACGAATCCAAGTGTCGCGAATTTCTTAATGCCCATCATTATCCAGGAAAACGGAGGCACGAACAGGAGGGTCGGAACACGAAACGCAAGCGCGTACGCGAAAACCAAGACCAGAGCGATCCCATAGCCGATTGTCCAATACGGACTTCGCATCCGCGAGAACCACCGTCCCAGCACTACACCCGCGAGCGCGCAAAGCAAGGAAACGGTAGCAGCCAGCCAGAGATTCATGCGGGTTCGGGCGCGCCGCCCGCGAACAGCATCGTAAGTAGCAGTAATCGTGCGGAGTTCATCGTGTTTACCGAACGGTCAGCTCGCCAATGGCGGCCCGCTACCGACACCCGAATTGCCAAACCGCTCCACCGGGCCATCGTTCGATGGAGCGCCGGCCTTCATCATTCTGCGAATCAAATCCTCATCCTTGCTCAAGAGGTAAACTCCATCATTCTCAGCAATCACGTGCAATGGTCTCAACCGGAGGACCTGCTCCCAAAACCGCTCTCGCTTCTCATCCCAAAAGTCAATCGGGGTAAAGCCGCAATAGTTAACCATCGTCTCGAACTCCTCGACCTGAACCGGATGATCAAACACCAACCACTCATCATACTGATCATGCGGGATCTGATCACTGCTGTGAATTTGGGGGCTGTGTGCAAGCCGCCCCACCATGCGCCACCCCTCCTGCCGCTCGCGTTCGGACAGCGTCAGGAAACCACTGTCGTAACAAGTGTTCACGAGATACCTCCCAACAACCAAATCCGGGAACTGCCGCCATAGATCGTCGATGAAGAATCCGGGTCCATCTTGCCAATCCAGGACCTGGTAGCCATCTCGCGCAATGTGGCGTGGGCGCTTCATGCCGAACACCCCAAGCTCAGGCACAGCCGCCGGAAGCTGCTCCACGAGGAAGCCAGGGAGAAGCGAATCCCCACCGCGCCAAAAACATAAGGCGCAGCGGCTGCTGCCTTGAGCGGATGGTTCGGAGCTCGGATCATACTTACGCTTTGGCTTTTCCAACCATCCGGCGTATCTCAACATGGATTTCATCTTTCTCCAGGCGGGCAGCACCTACTAATCGAACTCGTTCCTCGAATGGAACCATGAAACGGGTAACTCCGCTGTCGCGGAATTCTCGTACGCCTCTAGAACCGGTGAGCTGCCGCAGAAATGCCGTAATCTCCTCGTGACTCGGGTGCATCCCTTCCAGTCGTCTCGGTCCTTTGGTAGTGTACACCACGGCTGGCTCGCCTGTGCGCACGGTCATACCGAAGTCGCCATTGGCAACGACGTTTCTCAGCAACTCTTTAAGGTCGTGCGTCTGATTCACTTTGGTACAACTGCTCACGCCCAACGTCAAGAATGAGCCATGGCTAGCAGCGCGTCAACGGCGCTCGAATTAAGAATAATTGGCAATCTGCGTGACCGCTCTGCTCGCCACTGGCTCGATCCTTTGGTTGGCAGTTGCGTTCATCGTCGAATGAGCCCCGGGTAATCCCTCACAAAAATGTGCACGTCGAATGTCATGTCTATTGTCTCCCCGGAGCGTGGTTTTGCCACAAGTTCTACTTCGCCGGTATCCGCGTTGGGCACCAGGTAAAACTCATCGAATTTCATCATGTCAGCGCGAGGCGTCCACTGGCTCACCCACGCCGCTACGGGCCGTGCTGCTTCTGGAATCTTGTAGTGACCCCGAAGCTGAAACCTGTTGGTCACGTTTCCGCCAGGCGTCAAGCGGAGATCCAGGTGCTGGCCGTCAACCGCGCGGTCTGCGCTCACGATGCGCTCCCGTCCAGTGAACATCGACAACGGCTCTCGGAAGTGAAGCTGATCCTCAAGCACGCGGATCCGCTTCTCCAATTGCGCAATCCAGAATGTGCCGGCCACCACCGCTGCGACCAGCGCAGCCGCGATAATTACTGATGGGGAGGTCTTGCGAGGTGCGGTGTTCATTTCCGCTAACGCTCAGCTCACCAATGCCGGTCCTCCGACGCTTCCAGCTTGCCAACCGGCGCGGCCGGGCCGCCATTCGGTGAAGCGCTTGGTTCGACAGTCTTTTTTGGATCAGAACCATATGCGTTTGAGCCCTTCTCGCCAGCTAGCAGTAACAGAAATATTGACACGTACGGGATTGCTATCACTCCGATCGCCAGCCAGCCAGAGTAACCCAAATCATGGAGCCTGCGAACAACAGGCGGTGTGAAAAGTGCAATGACAATAATTCCCAACAGGGTCGTATTCATTTCGATTTCGTGCGCCAAATAGCCAGCTCCAACCCTCAGGATGAGGCCTGCTGCCCAAAACCCACAGAAGTCTCGCCGCCGCATCCGTCCTGAGAGATTAAGGTATTCCGTCATATAGTACTCGGTCTTACGTCGAACGCTTGTTCGGCGGCGTTCGTGGTATACTCATGGTGCAAGGCGTGGTCACAAGACGCGAAATAAGTAAAGCGCCAATATCGCACCGATTATAGCGCATACGATGGTCAACGTAAGCTTCCATGACCACTGCCGTCCCGGCTCGGCCAATGGGTGCTCTTCTTTTCTCATGGTGTATCTCCTGTCGCAAATGTCATGTGTGGTGCGGTCGCACACAACGTTGCGCCTCACCTACCGCCGAAGGCGGAGCGAGGTGGCGCAGAAATGATAATCGATTCGCGCCAAACTGCCGAGCGGAAAAGCGCGGCGGCGGTTAGGTGGGGAGTGATTAAAGGTGGTAAAGGAGTATGCCCGTCCCGGGCACAGCAATATCCGAGCAACGCGGCCATGGCGAATTCTAACGGGTCGGGAAGCCCGGATGCAGCAACTTGCTTAAGCGGCAAGCGCGTTCGAATTCGCCAATCACTACGGATCGACGCGTACGTTCAAGGACATAGGTAACAAAAACTTCTAACGACATGGGTTACACTTTTTGTTGATTTTGAATACCCCAAAATGGGGATTGGAAAGCTGACCGGCGAGTGCTCTTGTTGCATATAGTTAATGCAACCAGGAAGATAGGGCTCTGCAGGAGTACAACCCCAGCGCCTGGGTTGGCCCGTGAATTGCAACGTGCATTCACTCGCGCCAGCGGCTGGTTTTAGCTGGCTTGTCGAACTTGTTCATTATTCGGTCCCATATTACCATGTCATTCGTGGAGGCAGTTATACGAAAGACGTTCGACTCTGGGCCCGTTGCTCGGGTCCAATAACCGTCCTTAAACTTTTCGCGTTGCTCCAATTGAAATAGTACCTCCTGATCTTCAAGCGAATCCGTGCGATTAGTTAACGTGAAGGTCTTCTTCTGAAAGAAGCCGATGGCCAGCCATTCCTTTTCCCGACGCTCCCGTTCGGCACTCTCGGCAGCGAGCAACCTCGCCCGGAGCGGTGGGGGACGGTCCAGCGCGACGGTGAATGACGCAAGGCCGCACTCCACATCCCAATACCGGCAAAGAACCATTTCGGGGTCTTTGTCGTGTTTAACGTCCATGACAACACCGCCTTCGGCATCTTCATAGCGACTTCGCTGCGTAATCTTGAGGTGGTATGCTGGAAACGGCAAATCAAACGAACAAAGATCGTGATAGGAAGTTCCTCCGGCATAGATTGCCAGCGAATAAACGTTGCTTTGGGCTGACACCTGCGTGGCGGCGACCACAGCGACCGCGCTTAGGAATAATTTGAAAGCAGGAAGTCTCATATCTGGACGCCGAACGATCGCACTCAAGGCACAGTGTGTCTGAGGTTCCGCACATGAAGTCCGAGCGGGACCGCACCGTTGCCTGAAGTGCGCTCGTTAAGCAAAGTGAACCTACTCTCGAAACCATACACTGCCAATCCTCCATATCAGCCAAGCCGACGGCGCAAACATTAAGAGTCCCAGAGCAATCGGCGGTAAAATGCGGACGTTCCGTTCCTTGCAAGCTGCGAAAAGAAGAAAGGCGTAGGCAATTAAAACTGTCAGAGAGGCCCACCAACTGTAGTGCATATCGAACGCCACAAGCATCCAAATCCGCGAGTCGTACTTTTCTGGGATTCGACGGTCAACCCAAGTTGGATACCAGTAGGCGAAAAAAGTGAGCGCGAAACCAGGCAGCATCCATAGAAGCGGCCGATATTCTTTTGGTGCGAGGTTTTTCATCCATCGGGATAATGCTAATGTCCGCGTCAAGTGGTGCCGCGCCTGCGATACCGGGAAACGGGGAGGCGCAATCGCGGCATCCGCTGCACAGAGTTGCTTAGCGTCACACGGCAAATGCGGACAATCTCCCATGCTAGTTCTGCTCTGCCCACTCGCCTGCCGCTCGCCACAACTCCGGGTGAGCTTGATTGTCACGATTCCAGTGACGCGCAGCCCGTGGCGGATGAAGATAATCCTTACGTTTCACGAATCCCACACGACCGTCTGCGAAAAGGATGTTGTAGCCTTTCCCATGGAGGGGATCGGTTTCCGAGCGGTCGTGGCCGGAGAATGCCTGCATTTGCATAAGCCCAAAGAGTCGCCCCGTTTCCGACATTCTCCATGTGCGCGAGTCGGCAATCGCAAACATTTCACTCGGCGCTGCGATCTGACGGTCCGAAACGGCTGAACCGGACAGCATGCCCAAACCCAATCTCGCAGAACGCGAGGTGTCCACCATACCCCACTCGTTATACGCGTAGCTTGTGTAAATCTCCACATCGCGTCGATGCTCAACAATTTTCACCAATCCTTGCTTCGCAACATAGGCGGGACACTGCCAGGAATTATTCGTCCACGTGTGCTGGGTATTTTCAGTCACTTTGTCAGCCCATGCCAAATATCCGGCTGCGCCCTTTCCCCACTCTGCCGGGAACCGTCCAGAGTCCGAAATATATATATGCATTCCGAGCCCGATTTGCCGGAGGTGGTTCTTGCAGGCTACGCTCTGAGCCTGCGCTTTGACCTTAAACAGCACCGGAAGAAGAAGACCTGCGAGGAGGATGATTATTGCAACCACAATCAAGAGTTCCAGTAATGTAAACGCCCCGGTGGCGGCTCTGGCGAGGTGCCTCACTTTGGTCCCTCTGCTAGTCATAGGGAGTTTGACAGCGCGCTTCGATGGTGCTCACGCGAACGATGCACATCATTGGCGCGCGGCCAAGCGCAACATGCGAACAGCTGCTGCCATTCCGCATCCACTTCAGCCCAATGGTTAGCCCACGTTTATATACCTAATCTATATATTTTTCTAATTTCGCCAGAATATCTGCGTCGGGCTTTCGCCAGGCGAACTTGCCGTTCTTTGCAGTGGTGCCGACCATGAAGTGCTTGGCGATCATTTTGAAAGGGGCTGCTGTGCTGAAATGTCTGAGAAACTCAAATGAGGCTGGCTCAACAGTCGGAAGAGGAAACAGTATACCCATCACGAAGCTGACACGGTTGCCCATCACCATGCACAAAAACTGCCTTAGCTTCTGCCTGTCTGGCCCTAAAAACACAACCGGCCATTCAACCTTCGGCAGAACCGAATCCTTCCAAGCCAAAACAAAGGTGGTCGGACTCTGTTGCTCGACACGCTCGAAAAAGGCATCGAAGAATGCGTCGAGCTTCGGCATTGCCGTGGTTTGGTCTTTGCCGATCGAGTGACCCCAACAACTACCTTTTGGTGGACGATATACAAACATAAGGGTGAGCGGGCTAACGAGAAACTCACTCGAGCGATGCCGCTGACGATCTCATAAACTCGGGAAAACCTTACGAAAGGTCGCGTCCCGAGATCGCAAACCCGATTAACCAAAACCAAAGAATCTGGCCCCACTCTTTCCGGATTATGGAACCTTGCTCATAGGCGTCCCACCGAACCGTGCACATTAAGTAAACTGATGCTCATCGCGGGTCCAGTGCGTATGTCCGGTGCGCAATTTTATTTGTTCTTCTTAACAGGCTCTCGCCCTTTCCTTTCTGACTCTTCAATCTGCTCTTTCGTAAAGAAACTCTGGCTGGTTGGCGGCTCAGAATAAATGCTTTTGACGGAGAGGAGCATATGCCCAGGGATTATCTGGCGCTGATCGCACCCCTCCACGGCGTGTGGCCAGAACAGAACTCGCCTCTCATTTATCTGACGGATCTTAAAGATTTTTTGGCTGCTGAGGACGAGCTCGCCTTCTCTGGAATTGTAGCTGCCTTCAATCGGATATTCAGGGCCTCCGGGGATCATGACGTCGCTTGAAAACCAGTAACGGAACTGCCCGTCCTTCAGCTCCAGCGGCTCCTTCATGAAGGTCGACGATCTTCGGCTGCTGCGGCTGCTGTGTTGCGCAAGAAATGAGGAGTAGTAGCGCGAGGGGGGCAAGCAGTGATGTTAGCGCCTTCATGTGCGATGCGAACAATGAGGATGAGCCATGACGAGGAGCGCGCCCGCGCCCGAATGCAGAATGGCCGTGACCGCTCTCCTGCTCATTGGCTCAATCGGATTGGTTCGCTGCCGTCGATCAAATTTGTAAACCCAAACGCGCGATAGAGGCCCGCGACTTTCCGATTGGAGGAGGCGGCCCGCAGCGGACGTTGCACACCTGGAAAAAGCTCGTGCCCATTCGGGCATGCCGGGCCGTTGATTACGGAAAAGGGCTGGTACCCGGATCGCCCAGACGGACACATTATCCCGGACTTTAGGTACGGGGAAAGGGTCGCAACGCTGAGGATCGACGTTGGGCTAAGGCGCTCCATTAGACAATAAGAAACAGCTGCGCCGTCCAGTTGCCTCAAGTTGTTGAGACAGTCCCGTTCGTGGATGTGCCGCAGGCGCAGCCACCAAAGACTCGCGCCGCCTATCGAAACCAGAAGCGCAACAACCAGTGCGAGTGCCTTTTTCATGCGCCAGCCGAACGACTACCATCAGCGGTGGGAGCCAGCCGCCAAGGGGTTCCGACCTGTGGCTGAGCTGAACGGCTGACTCCCATCCGCTGGATGGTGTGGTTAGTCGCTCGGAAACAGCTGCTCATATTCGTTATCCTCAAGTTCCTGAAGCCGAAACCGCTTAATGACCTCATGAGGAACTCTATACATGGCAGACGCGCCGCCTATGCATGCTGAGCACAGCGCCACAAGGTCCTGGTCAGGCAGAATCCTGTAGCCCACTGGCAGCCACGTGCTCAAATACCAAGTACCCTGCTTGCGAGAAAGCCAAAAGCTGTTCCCGCGATTCGGCCACACCGGCCCGCCTTGGGAAGAAACGACGAGTTGGTCCTCACTCTGCATGTGGCCCACCAGGCCAAGCTTTGCCAGCGCTATCATTACAGCATCGTAGGAGTCCGGCTGCATGCGCGACTAACGCGGAGCATCAGTGATCCGGCGCCGATAAATATTCAGCATGGGAACAAAACGTAATCGCCGGGCTCGCTGCATGCAAATGTTGGCTGACGTGTGTGTCTCATTCATCCTTTCCTGACGGTTTCGCGCCGTGCTCACCAATAAATTGACCATACATTTGTTTGAATGTTTCAACGTGTAGTCTAGTAAGATGCAACCTAAACGGAGCTCCCCGCGTTGACTGACGCGGCTAGCTGTCGTGTTTGACGGTCTCCTCAGAATGTCTGAGGTCTGAACACTCGATCAAGAACGTAGTGTTTCGCTCAAACAACAGTTCATGCACCAATAGACCTTCATGTCCCAAACGAATCTCGTGGGTGAACAAGTCACCGTGCGCTGTATGGTCGTATCTCGATTGTCCGTATCGTGGCGGTGTTATAAATGAGTAGCGCGTGACGCCTGTATAATGAAGGTGAATCCGCAGGTCATGGAAAGGGCCAAGCAGAGCAATGGCAATCTCCATCCGACGACTCTCGTGCCGCTCCCCGGTTTCGACCTCTCGAACAGTGAAACTTTCAAGCCACGCGTCATGAAGCGAGCTGTGCGACGCCAAGTCGAAATAACGGATGTCCGAGGCGAAAGCATAAACGTGCGGCGGCAACTGCTCTCGGATTGATTCGACGTAGGCCCGATATGGGACATAGTCAATCTCCCCCGGCTTGTTGTTGAGGATGTATTCCATACGCGCGCCGACAGCTAAGCCCGCGCCGCACCTACCATCGCCGCAGAGCGCAGAAAGGATACTCGAATTCTCTCGAAGCGCCGAGCAGAAAAGGCGAGCGGCGGTTAGGCGGCAGGCACGTTGTTCGCCTTTCCGAGCCCCGGGAGGGGCAGCATGATAATACCCCAAGACAAGCGAGCCACGAGGGGAACTGCCACACCAACCCGTCTCCCTTTTTTCCTGTTTTGCCATGCCGACTCAGTCGGCGCGGCAAAACAGGAAAAAAGGGATGTATTCATTTTGGTCTGGTTACCCCGGGCGGCCCCCGCTTTGCGGGATTGCCCGGGGCTGATATTATATTGTCCCTACAGGACTTCGGTTTGGCTCGCTCCGCTCGCAAACAGATAGGGCGGAACGGATGCAATTTGAAAATGAGTCACGCCCTCACCCTCAACATTCGGGCGCGCTGTTTGTTGCCAGGTCAGGCAGTGGGCGCCGCAGGATTCAACCCAGTGCCAACATGCTCGAAAGGCCTTGCTCTTCGTGCATTGAACCAGCGACGAATATGTTCGAAGAAAAGGTAAACCACCGGCGTAGTGAAAAGGGTGAGCGCTTGAGACACAATCAAACCTCCGACAATCGATATCCCGAGCGGCTGTCTTAGTTCCGAGCCGGTCCCCATGCCGATCGCCAGCGGGACGGCGCCGAACATGGCTGCCAAGGTGGTCATCATAATTGGACGGAACCGGACTGAGCAGGCGCGGTAGATGGCATCTTCAGGCGTGGCATTTTCCAGACGCTCCGCTTCTAACGCAAAATCGATCATCAGAATGGCGTTCTTTTTTACGATCCCGATCAAAAGGATAATTCCGATGAATGAAACAAGCGAAAGATCAGTGTGCGTGAGCATGAGTGCCAGGAGCGCTCCCAAGCCTGCTGAGGGCAATGTCGAGAGAATCGTCAGTGGATGAATCAAGCTCTCATATAACATGCCCAGCACCACATAGACCGCGATCAGGGCTGCGAGTACCAGGAGAGGCGTGCTCTGCAAGGAAGCTTTGAATATCTGTGCTGTTCCTTGAAAACTGCCCTGGACGTTTTCAGGCAAATGGAGTTCCTCCACCGTGCGTTGAACGGATTCTGTCACCGCGCCCAATGAAGCTCCTGGAGCGAGATTGAACGAGAGGGTTACCGAAGGAAACTGACCCTGATGATTCACGGAAAGGTAGGCATTTCCGGGTTGGAATTTTGCCAAAGACGAAAGCGGAACCAGTTTTCCAGTGTTAGCTCTGACATAGATTTTTTCCAGGGCGCGAGGATCGGTTTGAAAAGGTGGTTCCACTTCGAGAATGACGTAGTGCTGGTTGTAACGTCTGTACAGGGTTGAAACCTGGCGTTGTCCGAAGGCGTCGTAAAGTGTGCTGTCGATTGCTGCCGGCGAAACTCCAAGACGCGAGGCTGCATCGCGATCGATGACAACATTGGCTTGCAGGCCACCGGTTTGTTGATCGCTGTTCACATCGCGCAGGGACTTATTTTTTCTTAATTGATCCCGCAGCAAGGTGGAAAAGTGGTTGAGCTGGTTTAGATCGGTTGATTGCAAAGCGTACTGAAACTGAGCGCGGCTGAAGCGTCCGCCCACGCGAATATCCTGGCTGGCTTGCAACACGAGAGAAACTCCCCCCAGCGCGGCAGTTTTCTGGCGTAAACGCCCGATCACCTGTTCGGCGCGAATGCGCCGTTCCTCAATCGGCTTCAGTGTGATGAACATCCGCCCGGAGTTGATGATAGTGCCGCTGCCGCCGATAAAGGAAGCGACGCTGGCGACGGCGGGATCGGCAGCGACAATTGACAGCACTTCCTGTTGCAGTTTGGCCATGGCCGGAAAAGAGATATCCTGGGCAGCTTCGGTTGTGCCCATGAGAACCCCGGTGTCCTGCAGAGGAAAAAAGCCTTTTGGCACCACAAAATAGAGAGCCACGGTTCCTGCAAGGACCACGAAAGAGACAATAAGCATGAAGATCTGATGGCGCAGGACCCATCGTAAAATGACTTCATACCCGTAAAGAGATGCGTTGAACGCCCGCTCAAAAATGCGATAAAACCAGCCCGGCGGTCCATAGCTCGATTCTGCGCGCAAAAATTTCGAGCACATCATGGGCGTCAAAGTCAGGGAGAGCACTCCGGAGACCAGCACCGCCATGCTCAAGGTGACAGCAAATTCGTGAAAAAGGCGGCCGATCAATCCGCCCATAAATAACAAAGGAATGAAAACAGCCACCAGGGAAGTGGTCATGGAAACGATGGTAAATCCGATTTGTCGCGCGCCTTTGAGCGCAGCCTGGATTCCGCTCTCTCCTTGTTCGATATAGCGGTAAACGTTTTCAATCACCACTATCGCGTCATCCACCACGAACCCCACGGAGATGGTTATGGCCATCAGTGAAATGTTATCGAGGCTGTAATGGAACAGGTACATCCCGCCGAAAGTGGCAGCCAGCGCCAGAGGCACGGTGATACTGGCAATGAACGTTGGCCAGAATCGGCGCAGAAAGATGAATATCACCATCACCACCAGCGCGATACTTAATAGCAAAGAAAATTGCACCTCCTGAACTGAGGCTCGGATAGTTTGGGTCCGATCGCTGACGGGGACGAGCTTGATGGATGGCGGCAGCCATTCGGTAACACGGGGCAGCTCAGCCCGAATGCGATCCACCGTTTGAATCACGTTCGCTTCGGCCTTTTTGAAAACGATTACGACTACCGCCTGGTTGGTCCCAGACCATCCTGCCTGTCGCGTGTTCTCGACACTGGGAAATACCCGGCTGATCGAACTGAGTTTGATGGGCCCGCTCACTCTTTGGGTCAAAATAAGATTTTGATAATCTTCGGCCTGCAACAACTGATCATTGCTGGCGATCGAGAAGGCGGTGGTGTCTCCGTCGAAACTGCCCTTGGGCAGATCGACATTTACCTGGGAAAGCATGCCTCGGACATCTTCCAGACTGAGCCCGGCCGAAGCGAGGGCGGCAGGGTTGGCCTGCACCCGGATGGCTTCTTTGGCTGCGCCGGCTATGAACACCTGGCTTACTCCTTCCACCTGACTCAGACGTTGTCCAATGATGGCGTCCCCGTAATCATAGATTTGCATCGGGGTCAGCGTCGCTGAGGTCATCGCGAGAATCATGATCGGAGAATCCGCGGGATTCACTTTGCGATAAGTCGGCGGGGCAGGGAGATTAAACGGGAGGTCGCCCGCAGCCGCATTAATGGCCGCTTGAACATCCCTCGCAGCACGGTCAGCGGTCCGATCCAAACTGAATTGAATGGTAATAGCCGTCCCGCCGAGGGTGCTGACCGAAGTCATTTCTGATACACCAGAGATCTGGCCCAGGCGCCGCTCCAGGGGAGCTGCTACCGTCGAGGCGATGGTCGCCGGATCGGCACCGGGCAATGACGCCTGCACGGTAATCATTGGAAAATCGACACGTGGGATGGGCGCCACGGGCAACAATGCGTACGCGACGATCCCGGCAAGGAAGAGGCCCGCGGCGAGCAGAGAAGTTCCTGCCGGCCGATGAATGAATGGCGAGGAGATATTCAAACTCAAGCAACTCCGTTAATTTCCGTCGCCCTTCCAAAACCACTGCCGTATTAACTTCCAAAATCCCCAGCCAAAAAGGGAACCTATCACAAATGCAATCACCGTTTTATAGGAAAACTCTAAAGCGGCGTTTCCTCCAAAAAAATCTTTCATGGAAACAACGAGTGCTGCCATGGCTCCGAAGGAAATGCAGGTCCCAAGGACCATGACGCGATATAAGCCTTTCTGGTGATTGGTCTCATTCATGAAGTTACATTTCCTGCGGCGGCTGGCCCTTGGGCTACACCCGGGGCCGGCAAATGCGCGGCTGCGCGCCATCGTTTGAACCAATGGCCCACCCTATCCATGTAGAGATAAACCACGGGCGTAGTATAAAGCGTAATAAACTGCGAAAGGAGTAACCCGCCCACGATGGCAATTCCCATCGGACGCCGGAGTTCGGAGCCTTCACCATGCTGCAAGGCAAGCGGCAATGCACCCAGCAAAGCGGCCATGGTAGTCATCATGATAGGACGGAAACGCAAGAGGCACGCCTGATAAATGGATTTTTCAGGCGGCAATCCTTCATTGCGTTCGGCGTCCAAAGCAAAATCGATCATCATAATCGCATTTTTCTCTACTATTCCGATCAGGAGAATGATCCCGATCAGAGAAATAAGAGATAGATCCTGATGGGTCAGCAGCAAGGCAAGCAGGGCGCCCACGCCGGCCGAAGGGAGGCTCGAAAGAATTGTTATCGGGTGAATGTAGCTTTCATAAAGCACTCCCAGCACAATGTAGATCACAATGATGGCCGCCAAAATTAGAAACGGCTCGCTTTTTAGCGATGAGCGAAACTCGGCAGCGCTGCCCGAGAATGTTGTGGCCACGGTTTCAGGGAGCCCGATTCCTTTCTCTGCAGTTTGGATCGCTTTCACTGCCTGGCCCAGTGAAGCCCCAGGACGAAGATTGAAGGAGAGAGTTATAGCTGGAAATTGATCCTGATGGGCAATGGTAAGCGGTGCAGTCCCGATTTTTATAGAAGCGAATGTACTGAGTGGCACGGCCTGGCCGGTAGACGATTTGACAAATACTTTATTTAACGCCGCCGGTGTCAATTGAAAATCTGGCACTGCTTCGAGTACTACGCGGTACTGGTTTAACTGGGTAAAGATTGTTGAAACCTGCCGCTGCCCGAATGCATCGTAGAGGGTGTCATCAATCGCTTGAGGCAGAACATTGAGTCGCGAAGCTTTTTGGCGGTCGACGATCACACTGACTTGCAGCCCGCCCGGCTGTTCGTCGCTGGCCACGTCGGTCAATTCAGGAAGGGTTCGCATCTGTGCCAGCAGTTTAGCTGCCCAAAGCGATAACTCCGCTTCATCGGCGTCCTGGAGAGTGTATTGAAACTGAGTGCGGCTGACTCGACTGTCAATTTGCACATCCTGAACAGCCTGCATGGACAAAGAAATTCCTTGAACGTCTTTGGTGGCTTCTCGCAACCGAGAAATAATCTGTTCTGCATTGGCTTTCCGTTTGTCCCGAGGTTTGAGATTAATGTAGAGCCTGCCGCTATTCATTGTGGCATTGACTGTGCCTGCGCCCACGAATGAGGCGACGCTGGCTACGTCCGGATCTTTCAAAACGATGTCGGATACCAACCGTTGCCGTTGGGCCATGGCTTTGAAAGATATGGTTGGGGCAGCATCGGCGATGCCGAGGATCAAGCCGGTATCCTGCTGAGGGAGCAAACCCTTGGGCACGACGAAATAGAGCCAGATCGTGGCTACCAAAGTGAGCGCCGCGATCATCAGGGTAAACGCCTGATGTCTAAGCACCCATTGCAACCCGCGTTCATAGGTATCGAGCATCCACTTGAAAAAGCGTTCGGTGGCTAAAAACCACCGATTTTTTTTGCTCTGGTCTTCCGGCTGAAGGAGCCGCGCGCACATCATGGGAGTGAGTGTGAGGGACACTATCGCAGACACCATCACCGCCACACTTAAAGTGATGGCAAATTCACGGAACAAACGTCCGACGATTCCGGTCATGAAAACCAATGGGATGAACACCGCCACCAGAGAAAAACTTAGGGATATAACGGTGAAACCGATTTGTTTTGCCCCTTTGAGAGCAGCTTCGAACGGCTTTTCTCCATTTTCAATGAATCGCACGATATTTTCGATCATCACAATGGCGTCATCGACGACAAATCCGGTTGAGATGGTCAGAGCCATCAATGAAAGATTGTCCAAGGTGAAACCAATTAGCTTCATGACACCAAATGTGCCGATGACCGCAAGAGGCAGAGCGACGCTGGGAATAATCGTAGCCCATAGTTTCCGCAAAAACACAAAGATCACCATGACCACCAACGCCACAGTGAGAATCAACGTAAACTGAACATCATGGACGGAAGCTCGGATTGTTTGAGTCCGGTCTGTGAGAATTGAAATGTCCACCGACGGCGGGATAGAAGCGCGCAGGCGCGGCAAAACGGCTTTCACGCGATCGGCAGTTTCGATAATGTTGGCGCCTGGCTGGCGTTGAACATCGACGATGACCGCGGGCTTTTTCCCTACCCATCCGGCCAGCCGGATATTTTCGACGTTGTCGATGATTGAGCCTATGTCCTTGAGACGAATAGCGGCCCCATTTCGATACGCGAGAACAACGTTGCCATACTCGGCAGCCGAGGTGATCTGATCATTGGCGCCGATTGAATAAGATTGCCGCGGGCCGTCAATGCTCCCTTTTGGCGCGTTGACATTGTTTTGAATCAAGGCGGTCCGAACGTCTTCGAAGCCCAGCCCCAGACCTGCTAATGTTGCCGGATTGACCTGGACGCGCACTGCGGGTTTTTGATCGCCTTCGATTGTTACCAGGCCGACCCCGGTAACCTGGCTTAATTTCTGGGCCAGTACTGTATCAGCGATATCATTGACCTTTTCCATGGGCAGCACTTCGGAGGTGAGCGCCAAGGTGAGGATAGGTGTATCTGCAGGATTAACTTTGCTGTAGGTGGGAGGATTGGGCATTCTGGGCAAAACACCATTTGCGGCATTCATGGCCGCTTGCACATCCTGGGCAGCGGCATCGATGTCCCGGTCCAGATTGAATTGAAGCGTGATGTTGGCATTGCCGAAGGAACTGATCGAAGTCATCAGCGCAAGGCCGCTGATTTGACCGAATTGCCTTTCCAAAGGAGTGGTGACCGAAGACACCATGACATCCGGGCTTGCCCCCGGATATTGTGCCGTTACCTGGATGGTAGGAAAATCCACGGGGGGCAAAGCTGAGATGGGCAGCAGCAAATAACCCAATAAGCCCATCATGATCACTCCGGCCATCAGCAAGGATGTCGCGATGGGACGGCGAATGAATGGTTCGGAAATGTTCAAGTGCGTAGCAGGCGGCAGAAGAAAATTCGTTCTGCTCTATTCGAAAAAGAATGGGTCCTGAATTGTAATTGCAATCGGAGTCCTGTTCGTTCAAGGGCTCGCACCGCCGCCTGATGCGCGAGTGGGCCGATTTTGGGCCGGTTGCGTCGGGGTGGTCGGCGAGGAGACTTTTACCTGGGAACCCGCCTGCAGTTTGTATTGTCCATCTACCACGACCTTTTCACCCGGTTTCAAACCTGAATCGATCAAGGCCTCGCCCTGTTCGATGCGGGCGACCTTCACCGGTCTAACTTCAACCGTGGCATCCTGTTTGATCACGAAGGCGTACGCACCATCCGGGCCGCGTTGAACAACCGAGGCTGGAACCACAGCGCCGTTTTTCTGAATTTTTACCAGCAGCCGCACGTTAACGAATTGGCCCGGCCATAAATGAGAGTTGGCATTAGGAAAGGTGGCTTTGAGCTTTAACGTGCCGGTGGTGGTGTCGATCTGGTTATCGATCACTGCCAGTTTTCCCTCATCCAGCAATGTTCGGTTGTCACGATCCATTGCCAGGGTTGAAAGTTCCAGACCCTCTCGGAGTTGCTCCTGAATTTGTCGCATCTCCTGCTCTGGTAAAGTGAATATCACACTGATTGGATGCAATTGAGCGATTACAACCAGTGCATTTGAATCACCAGTGGCATGCACAATGTTGCCAACATCTACCTGGCGCATCCCGGTCCGGCCATCGAGCGGCGAAGTGATCGTCGTGTAAGCCAGTTGTACCTTCGCGCTATTAATTGCAGCTTGATCGGCCTGAACCGCGGCGGCTAATTGATCTACCGTGGCTTTCTGAATATCGTAGTCCTGTTGTGAAACAATTTTGTCGGCCAGCAAAGCCGCGTCACGCTGTAAAGTGGTTCGGGCCACAGCTAGTTGAGCCTCGTCCTGGGCTTTTTTAGCCAGGTTCTGTTCTAATTGTGTTTGAAATGGAGCGGGATCAATTTGAGCTAGCAAATCCCCGGCATGGACGTCCTGACCTTCAGTAAAGGCAATTTTTACTATTTGGCCGTCCACACGAGGTCGAATCGTGATTGTATTGAACGCCTGAACGGTGCCCAGGCCATCCAGATAAAGAGGCACATCCTTTTGCACAACCGTTCCAGCAACAACAGGCACTGGACCGCCCGCCCCGCGGCCACCTTGAGCAACGCTCCCGGCTTTTTGTGCAGGCCGGCTTTTGAACCAAAGGCCAGCCAGGACAATTAATACAATCACCAGGATGCTGCCAAACAACAAACCCAGTCCGTGCTTTGATTTGGGAGGGATTGTCTGCTCGGGCCTATTTGAAACATTTGCCTGAGGCTCCGGCTTTTGTCCCCGTGGAATTTCCATATTCACCATGGTCGGAATCGTCAAAGATTACCACATTGGACTCAGGGGGCAACGTGGCAATTCAAAGAGATAGTTGAAACGGAAGCGATTAAAAGGGATGAGCGATAGCCCGTTGCGCTTTTGACTGTAGGGTCGGCTACCAAGTCGTCCCAATAGAATAACCCGAATCGGACGACGTGGAAAGTCGTGCCTGCCAGCCACGCTTTCTAACCCACTTCATCATATCCGTTCAAACTCGTATGGATCCTGGTTGATTGTCTCTCCCGAAAAGTTTACGAAACAACATGCGTTCCGGCCGAATGGATGGCTTCACTTTGATCGAATTACTTGTGGTCATTGCCATCATTGGCATTTTGGCGGCTTTGCTGCTTCCTGCTCTTGCGCGCGCCAAGGCTCAAGCGTTGCGAGCCCAATGCCTCAATAACGAACATCAGATCGGTCTGGGCTATCATCTTTACGCGGATGAAAATAATCAATCTTACCCGGCTCATGACGATTGGGCCTCCGTCGGTGGCCGGATTATTGGCAACGCCGGTCCCTGGCCCTGGCGATTTGCGGATGTGAAATCTTCGCCGGAAACCAATCGTCCGCTGAACAGCTACTGCCAGGCCTTGGAAGTTTTTCATTGCCCTGCTGATAAAGGAGATTCCTACTGGCCCCAGGCAAAAACCTGTTGGGAAGGTTGGGGCAACAGTTATTTACCAATGTGGGCGGTGGATTGGTTCCGAGTCAAACACGTTACCGGTGATTCGCGCGCTCCGCGCGGAAGCCAGGAATCTTTACCGATCAAAACCAGCGAATTTGCCCGCAGTCCCGCCAACAAAATCATCCAGGGCGACTGGCACTGGCATGGCACACGAGATGTAAATGATCCCAAAAGCGTTTGGCACAACTTTAAAGGACGACGCGCGTACAGTATGCTTTTTGCCGACAGTCACGTGGAGAACTACATCTTTCCCAAAGAATATGTCAATTGGCAGACGTCCCCGGCTCCTGATCCAAGCTATCGATGGTGGTAAAACTTTTGTTCGGCGCAGTCACCTTCAGAAGTTCGGATGCTAAGTAGACCTCTCAACAACGAAGTTATTTCCGGTTTTGAGAATCGTAGATAGTTTCCGATGGGGGCGTTGAGTGCCGCCGAAGATTGTGTTGTCTCATAATCAATTCTGTGACCATAACCTCGGGACTATTGTACTTTGTGAAATCAGTTGGTGGGGTGAAAAGGTCAGCAGGGGGAGGCTCAGTGCGGATTTTAGAGAAGGTTAAACTAAAAGGCGCGGCATTCGAGAGGGAACTGATGCGAATCGGGAATCGGTTCAGATCCAGAGCGCGAAAAATACTAAAGGCAGCGCTGGAGCCATCGCTCATTTGCACGACCGCCTGGGCCGAGTCACAAACATGACCATCCATCTTCTGCAGTGCCTCGTTAACCTGTTGGATGACAAGATTTGTGGGACTAATGTTTAAGACGGTCTGAGCGTAACCTTGCAATGCTTCCGACCACACAAAGCTTTGGTGATTGGCCATGTCCGATGAATAACCAAAAGCTCCGCCAGAATTCTTTTTGTCCGCTTTTCCCGGTTCGGCCGCAAAAAGCAATTTTCCCGCGCGCGCAAACAGTTCGCCCGAGACGGTTTTTGGCATCCTCAAATGATTGCTCATGACGACATGAGCGCTGAACGCACCAGCATTGGTTAACACCGCGGCGGCTGGACCGGTAAGGAAAACGGGAGGCAAAGCCTCAACTGCAATTCCAGAAATATTTTTCGAGTCACTTGAACTAAAACACCCACTGAGTAAACCAGCCAGAAGCAGAAGCGGACAAACCAAAGTGAACTCGCCAAACAGCCGCAGATTCATGGCTCAAGGTAGGAATGAGTATTGACAGGGCCAGAAATATGGAGCGCCGCGTCGAGACGCGATTTTGGCAGCTGTGATTGAGATGCTGAACAAGTCGCAGGGTGGTGAAAAAGCAGCAACATGTCCGTGCGCTCGAAGAAGCTGCTTCACTGAAGAACGGTTAGGATTCTCAATCCTCACTTGGCCGCGAGTGCAGCTTCAATCGCAGAGGTCACCTCAGGCGAATCTGGCGTCGTTTGAGGATCGAATCTCTTAATAATCTTGCCATCTCGCCCGATCAGAAACTTGCCAAAGTTCCACTTAATGTTTCCTGGAAAAGGGGATTGCGGCCCCGCCAACTCTTTGTAGAGGGGATGACGTTTTGGTCCGTTAACATCTATTTTATCAAATAACGGGAAGGTGACATTGTATTTGGTTGAACAAAATTCTTTGATCTCTTCATTCGTGCCGGGTTCCTGGCCATTAAATTGATTGCAGGGGAAGCCTAAAACGGTGAAGCCCTTGTCCTTATATTTCTCGTGAATGGCTTCGAGGGCTTTGTATTGGGGAGTCAGCCCGCACTTTGAGGCTACGTTTACAATCAGCATGACTTTGCCTTTGTAAGCTTTGAGCGAAGTGTCTTTCCCATCGATATCCTTGACCGCAATTTCATCAATGGAGGAGCCGTGAACTGCAAGGGTGTGCATAAGGAATAAACAAGCAAAAATCGGCAATGATTTCATGGGGCAAATATGATTTGGGCCATTAGCATTGTCAACGTTGGACGCTGAGCTTCGCGCGTTTGAAGCGGTCATAAATCGCGGAATGTGGAGTGCGGCGGCAAACGGAGTGCGACGCCGCTTTTCCTACGAACTTCAATGCATGCTCAATCTTTAGTTTGACCATTCCTCTCTACTCGCAAGAAAAGCGGCGTCGCGCTTCGCTTGCCGCCGCACTCCAAAAAATTAGGGTGCGCGCAGCCGATAAAATTGTTTAGTAGGACCGACAGGCACGGTCACGCTGATTTGATTGCTCGAGATCAGATGAAGTTGTGGTGCCGAAGACCAGATGACGGGAGCTAAGATGCTATCCGTGACCTCCAGGATGTAATCATTTGGTGAAGGCCATGAGATTGTAATCTGATGATTTTGATAACTCATGTGCAAAGAGGGGGGCGTCACGATAATCTGCACCGGACTTGACAGCGTCGTGTCTCCCTGGTCGTCGGTGGCATTCGCGGTCAAGGTGTATCTCCCCGCGGGGGGATTCGTCCAGGAGAGGGCATATGGACCCGCACCGTCTTCACCTAGTTTTGTATCGTTTTGAAAAAACTCCACTTTTTTAATGGCACCGGCGGGCACGGAGGCATTCACAGTTATGTTTACGGGGTTCGGTGCACTGAAAACGGCTCCGTTGGGTGGATTCGCAATCGTCACAGTCGGCGGTTGATATGGACCAAAAGAGAAACTTTCAATAGTTTGTGAGGCCGCGGACGTACCAGATACGCCGGTAAAACCAATAAATGCGCTATTGCTATTGCCAACAGCAGCCGCCAGGTTCACAGAATAACTCGCATCGAAAGTCTTGCCCGTATTTAGATCCAACAGATGTTCAGTCAGGACCGAACCGTTATAGGTCAAAGTGACGGCAATTGGATTGCCGCGTCCTAAGTCCAATGGGAGCGTGGAGGAAGAAGTTGCAACAGTCCCGTTAGTGGCGTAGCCGGTCAATGTGCCGCTGCCTCTGAGGTCAAAAACAATGCCTGCAGCTGGCGTGAGGCCATCGAGTCCAAGGCGTCCTCCCCCGAGGGCACCAGGACCGTTTGTGGAGTTTTGCAGCACAAACGCCGCGCCGGAGAGCCGCACGGAAGGGCGATAGATGAATCGAGCTGCGAAATTGGTTATAACTTGTCGTGTTTTAAAGAAAGCACTGCGCCGCTCACTACCCAAGCCATCAGCCAAAGTAAGAATATCATTCGCGGCGCTTGCACCTCCATTCAGGGTCCATGCGTTTCCCCGAAAACCAACTATCGTTGCCGTCGAGGAGGCCAGCCGGAAGAAAGCAGTGACTTCGCCGCTCGAATGCAAGTTTGTGCCGGTGGCAACGGCTCGGATAACCGTCGAGTCCGTCAATTGCAAAGGAGTGGTATAAAGAGGTGAATCTATAGAGGCAGCAGTGCCGTCGAGTGTGTAATGAATTTGCAAACCCGGCAATCCCGTAAGCAGGTTGACTATGATTGAGTTGGTAAAGATGCCGCTCTTGGGAACAAGCAGCGGAGCAGGTGCCCAGGTCCCGCTTCCAAAGACCGCCAGACGTGATGCCGTCCCCATATAAACTTTGCCGTTGGCTACGGTCGGAACAGTGAATTTAATCCCGCCACCGGGATCGTCCCTCGTGCCTGCCTGAGAGCTGTTGTACAGCTCCCTGGATACATTAGTAGCATCAAATGCGTGCAGCGTAGCCCGGCCCCCGAATTCAGCCATCTCACTCCGAACGGCCCAGATAATTCCGTTGGTTGTGCCCTCGGCCGAGACTGAAGGCGTAGCCCCCGGATAACCGAAACTGGCCAGCGATGAGGTTTCGTGTGGTGCAACGATTTGTGCGTTTGATATTCGGAAGGATTTTACAAAATCCCCGATGCCAACGTAGTAAAGATGGTTATTGAAGTACGCTGGGAGACCGAATGTGGCTGTGATATAATTGGGTAAGCTCTGGACAATCTGATTATCGTTTGTGCCGTTGTACTGACCGAGGTTATCCCGGTCGAGCAGGTAGATTCTTCCCTCCTTTCCCGAGCCGACCATAAGATGCTGATGCGCCACGGTTCCGACTGAGTCGGGGAGTAAAACCGCTCCTCCAGAACCCAGGTCTGTATCGGAAACGTCCAATATGAGTTGATTAAAGGGCGTAAAATAATCAGCCACTTGGAGATCTTCTCCGCTCATAAAAAGATTCAGAACACTGTTCCCATAGTTCTGCTGCTGATTGTCGAAGGAGCCATCTCCAGTTAAAAAGTAGATGCTTCCACTTGCATCGGCGGCTGGGGCGGCTCCCGATTGCCAGATTCCGCCTTTATGGCCGTTGGGGGTATCATTGAATACACCCCTCAATTGCAAAGTCTGGGCGTCATAGCCGAAGACCCACCCGTGATAGTAACCCGCGTCGGCGTACGAAGCGTAGGCAACGTAAACGACCCCATTCACCAGCAACAAACCAGGGCGTTGGAATTGCCGGTAGGCATCGAAAGAAATATTTCCGGCTCCGTCGGTGCCGGTTCCTGTGCCGCTGACGGTTGCCTGCACAACCACAGGACCACCGAACTTTTCCGCTCCGGTTCCCAGATCCAGCGCGTGCAAACGATGAAAGTAATCCCACTGAAGATTTCCAATCTCTTTAGTTGCGACGTTCACATAAATCGTGCGTGACGGGAGATCAATCACCGGAGTACCAGTAATGCCGATTTCAGGCTGAATTGTTCCAAATTCATCTTCGCCGGGCACCGGGGTAATAAAGGCGGACGGATTGATGAAACTCACGTGCCAAAGGGGAACAGCATTGCTTGCGCTGTTATCGTCTGCATCGAAGGCATAGACGCTGTCATGCTCGGTGGCGACGAACACCACGTTATGAATGCCTTTACCGGGAATCTCTAAATTGGAGACATAGAGGGGTTGAGCATAGATATTTCCGTCCACATCATAGGTAAATAGCCGGCCAAAGGTATTCGTATTGACATTGAAAGGAGTGAGCGTGGTCTCGTTTAGATTTTGCCCGGTACGCGCGTTGTCGTTGCGATAGGTCAGTACGTTCACCTGGGCAGTGGTACTGAAGGAGACGATGATTAACAGCACGCAAATCCACCAGGGTCGGTTTTGTTGCGAGCCGGGGATTTTAGCCAACGATCCCTGCATTGAGCGAATGATAAAAACGAGCGTTCGAAAGTAAAATAAAATGTGCGTACGTTGTCCCGCCGAGGTAACGCGGCGGGGGTGCGGACATATTTCCGGGAATTCGCCTCGTCACCTCGGCGGCTACGATGGAATTCCCATTTTTCGACCGTACGTGGGTGAGGAGGAGTTACGACATTGCGAGGCAAGGACTTTGATGACCTTTTATTAATCTCAGTGTTTGAGAACAAACCAACGTCCTTGGCTCAAGGCTTGCTGTTTTGGATGCGTGGACACAACGATCGGCATGCTAATGGTAGGGGGACTGGGAGTGTGCGCGATCTTCTTGCTGGGAAATTCCTTTCGCTGGCGGAGCGAGCCGAGTGTGTCACGGCTACCAGGGCGCGAAAAGCTTTTGCGCTCTCCGGGAGAATCAATGCGGCGAAACCTGGAACAACTAAATGAATATCTGATTTATTCCGTCGCACTTTTTCTCCTGGTGCCATTGCTGTTTGCGTGGAAATCGAACCTAACGAATTTATGGCCGTTGACCTTTCTACTTGGGCTGATGGTTCTGTCGGCCATGCCTGGGATTTACGTGCTCCGTCTTTATCGTGATTACGCTTTTGGATTGAGGGCAGAACGAGCTGTAGGTGAGGAACTGAATCAGCTCATGCTCGATGGTTGTCATGTATTCCATGACTACCCCACGAGTTTGGATTGGCACATCAAGCACATCGTCGTAGCGCCTTCGGGCGTTTATGCGATTGAAACAGAATTCAGCGCGAAGCGAGGCGTTCACAAAGGCAATAGCGATTCGGCCGTTATTTTTGACGGCTCTGTTTTAAAATTTCCCCATGACACTCGAGTCGAGCCAATCGAGGCTGCCCGCCTCAGCGCTGAGATTTTGCGCAAGGAGTTGAGTGATACTCCAGGGGAACTACAGGAAGTGAAATCAATTCTCAGCGTTCCGGGTTGGCAAATCGTTCGCCGCGGCGACAGCGATGTTCAGGTTTTAAACCCCAAAGAAATCTGGCGTACTATTGTGACCACAGCGCCGGCAAAACTTTCAGAAATCGAGATCCAGCGAATAGCTTATCGGATTCAGCAAAAATGCCGTGATGTGGAGATTTGAGGGAGGCTTAGAAGAAACTTAGCCAAAACGATGCTTCGAAATTAACCAGAAGGCAACAAATCTAACAAAAAAATATTTTTAAGTTGAGAAGCTCTTATGATGTGGAGATTTAGGGAGGTTTGAAAGTAATATCTCAGCCATAAGTCGGCTTTAGCTGGAACAATGCACTAGCCTTGTGGCTTTTCAATAAAGCCGTGATAGAGGCCCATGTAGTAGGGTAGCAAAAAGACTGTGCCTGCTCCCAATTCATTTCCATTCCCGCCGTAATCCAATTGCCAGGGATCGGTGTTCCAGTGATTAAAGTGACGATTCTCCACGGGTAGCACTTTGCCGTTAATCAGATGTCCACGCTGTCGCTTTCGATTTCTTTCGTCCAAATCAGATGAACGGATCGGCGGCAAGTCCTCTATATCCAATCGATGACTATTTTGATGTCCCCAGTTGAGGCGGTCCAGCGGAAAGCCATAAAGCGTGGCCATCGAATCCTGATGCCAGCTTGAGAATGGACGAAGAGAGAAGCTTCCAAAAGGCCGGCTCCCAGTGGCCTTCAAATTTTGAGCTGCGTAGGCAAAATTAAAGAAAGGGTTCACTTCCGGCTCCTCATTGATCCAATACCGAAAGAAGGAAACCCGCGCCATCGACTTCAATTGTTCATCGGTCGAACAGTGCAGCAAGCCGTAGTAACACATGAATGCCATTTCATCATCCGATTGGTTTCCTGAGCCGGGCCCCTGCTGCATTTTCGGGTACATGATATTGTGCGCGTAACTGTGTTTTTCGATCAACTCGCGTGAGGCTGCCGAGTATTTTTGATCTCCAGTAATGTGCGCAGCCACCGCCAGGTACGTCAGGATGCTAAGGGAGTTGAGTCCTCGCTCAGGCCACCATTTGAGATCGTGATTAAGATATTGAGGTCCGTAAATGGCCCAGCGTGTCGGTTTTCCATCATGATCCACCAACGTGAAACCATGCGAGATCAAATGGTCGGTGACATCTCTCACCACCTCGCGAACGCGCTCTTTTTCGGCGGGAGTATCAGCGCAAAGATCGTAATAGAGCGGGTAAAAAAAGAAGTGCCCATCCAACTCGTCGCTGCTCGTATCAGATTTCCAATACCATTTGCCATCCGCACTTTTGGGCCAGCGCGGTTCGTACACCTTCCAGAGAGTGTCGCGCTTTTTCTCTTCTCTGTCACCCTCGATCCTGCCACGGTTCGGGTCCGGCCAATCCAGTGGGCGGATTGTTCGCGCGATGTATCCCTTCGGCGCGGCATGTTCGCTGCCCTCCACTACTTTTTGAAGGAAGCGTAATGCTTCAAAGGCCTTTCGAGCTCGGTCCTTGGCTTTCGAATCCTGGGTGGCAGCGTAAGCGAAACATTCTCCAGCCCCATACATTGCGGTCCAAAGACCATCGTTATCACTGTCGTGCGGATCCGCGCTGGATTTATCGGCGACTTGCCGCAGATGCGCTTCAGCGACATAGCCGAAAGGAGTACGTTTCACATACTTTTCGATTTCCTGTTCGTAAATCTCTGCCTTTTGCGCGAGCGTCATCGAACGGCGCTCGATGCAACCAATGCCAGCATCGGTGGCAAACCATGCGGTTCCACTGCTCGTCACTCCTATTTGCATCACTTCATCATGCGGCAACCAGCACCGGCCTTGTCGATACGCCCATTCCTTTCCGTCAAAACGGATAGCGCCTAATTTTGTGCCGAACCAGACCTCCCCCTCGTTTCCGGCGCTGATACAGGTAAAATCGTTGTAGGGCAATCCATCCTTGCCTTCATAAAACTTCCAGCCTTCGGCCGTTTTGCACCCCACTCCAGCTTTGGCAGCAAACCAAAGCTGTCCCTTTGAATCGAAAGCCAACCCGAGTGCATCTCTCACAGCCCAGGCCCGTCCACTATTGTCCAAAATTTCTACTCGTTCCCAGAGCTTGCCATTTTTTCGATAAATTCCCTTTTTAGAGGCAACGTAGAGAACGCCCTCGGGCGATATGCCGATTTGATTCACAGCAGCACCTCGCTCCCAGTCGAGGGAAGTTGTCTTTCCGTCGCTACAGGCGAGCAATTCAGCGGCAGCAATGTAAGTCGTGCCTTCAAAATGCACTAACTGTTTCACTTCATGCCAGGGCACAGCGACGTCAACGCGTTTACCATTCGCATCGGCAAAGGCGAATTGCTCTTCATTCCGGGGTGAAAGTGAATTATCGAGACGCCAATGACCGTCGCGAAGCTCATGCCATTGTCCTCCACTGAATGCCCGGACACTGTCTTTCCCATGGCATTCGACGAGCTGCACACCTCTGCGTCCTAAATCGTTTTCTTCGGTGAAAACCGCGACCTCCTGGCGAAAACGTTGCGGTGCGGGAGTAAAATCAGCCGCGCTTGCGATAATGCCAATCAGCCCGGCCCAAACTACAAATGCAGTTTTGCACATAACCGTAGGGGACGGTATGAAAGCAGGCGGAGGCCCTGCAATCAAATTAACGCCTGACCTCGTTGTAAATCTCGATATGCCGTTCAGCGATCACTCGCGGATGAAAACGCTCCAACGCGCGCCGTTTGGCTTGAGCTGCGAGTTTCTGCATTGTTGCAGGATCTCCAAGAGCGTTTTCGATCGCCTGGCACATGCTTCGATGATTGAGCGGGTCGCAAAAAAAACCGGTTGAGCCCTCTTCAATGAGCTCCGGTAAACCACCCACTTTCGCCGCGACAACGGGTATCCCGGAAGCCATAGCTTCCAGGACAACCATCGGACAATTATCCTCCAGAGATGGAAGAGCGAGCAACGATGCATTCTGCAGATATTTTTTCAGCTTTTCACGATCGGCAAAGCCCTCATAAGAGCACCAGGGCCGAGATTCGAGCAGGCTAAAGAATTCTGCTACATACGGGTAATCCCGAGGAGCGTGTCCAAGGAAAATCACCTTAACTTTAGTGTTCGCAGCCCATGGATCCAAAGCGCGGATAAACGGTACCTGGTTCTTGCGAGGACAGATATTGCCGACACAGAGGACTACCGCTGAACCGTTCGACTGCGGTTGCACATCGAAGAATTTCGAATCGACTGCGTTAGGAACCACCCAAGTGCGCTTCGCCAAATCCTCGACGGCTTGCTGCGTATAAGCGGTGATACAGACAACTCCGTGAGAACGCGGAATGGTCATAGCCTCCAAACGGGCAGCCAGCCATAGAAAGGAAAATATCTTCGCACCAGTTACCTGAGCAATGAGCCGCAGGTTACCATGAATGGTCAAAACGTTGGGATACCCCGAGAAAACCGCGCTAATTGCGCAATCTCTTTCAGTGCCCTGTCCATGGACCACCTCGGGTTGAATCTCCTTCAGTTTGTGACGGACGGCGCGAATACATCCTTGATAGGCCGTTCGCATCCAGCCGAGCTTCGGAACGTAAAGGCTGTGAAAAAAGATATTGGGTGCTAATCGTTCGGGCGATTTCATTTTTGCCCGCGCGCAAGATACCACATGCACCTCATGGCCCGGCATCAAGGCAAAACCTTGAAGCAACGCTTCCGGGGCCGTGCCAAAATAAGGCACAGGATTGGCGTAATCCCGATAATGCTCCCGATTGTCGGTCGTGAGAATAGCGATCCTCATCTCAAGCAAGTCGGAGAAAAGCAGGTGCCCCCTCGGCTTTCCAATTACTCCGCTCGAGATTAAAGCAGGAGGCGGCTGGCGAAAATATGTTCGCAACCTGCAACACGCTCGCCACAAATAAACCCCGGACAGAACTGACAACCGACATTTCGTCAGCTTACAATAAGGGCTGCCGGCGTAAAACGGTTTTTAAGCTTCTCCTTCAAAGCAGATAACAAGTTACAGCACCCCCACATGGCCCCGGCGATTTCTTAAAAACCGCTCTGAACCATGTCGAGGGTGCCTATTTAATGTTCGGACGATGGAGATTTCAGTTGTAACTGCCGCAGTCAGCTCAGAATTTCATTTCACAAAGACACCTGCTTTCGTAGATTTCCACGTATGAACTGAGGCTGCGGCATGGCCGTTTTGAAGTTTTCCGGCCTCCTAAACAATGCAGCAGATTTATCGTAATGAGGTTGGGAAAGCCAGGCGATTGGGTTTCCGGCTATTTTCCCGGCACGTAATAGTGCTCCTGTTTTTGGGGTTGGGAGCGGGCGCGGCGGAAGTCGAGTACCTCACCAATGCATGGACCCTGGGCACCGGGACCACAACCGTGACCTGTCCCGGCATTGCCCCTGATGGCACGATCTACTTCGGCACATTTACGGGCAGACTCTGGGCCGTGCGGCCTGACGGTTCGACCAAATGGATTTTTCGCGCTGGATTAGAGATTAAATCCTCTCCAGCGGTTGGGAGCGACGGCACCATTTATTTCGGCAGCCGAGATCGTAAATGTTATGCATTGCGACGTGACGGGAAAAAGCTATGGGAATTTCCTACGGGAGGATGGGTGGATAGCTCACCTGCTTTGGCCAGTGATGGAATGATATGCTTTGGTTCATGGGACAAAAAGTTTTATGCTCTCAATCCCGAGGGAAAGCAGCGTTGGGAATTTTTGACCGCAGGCCCGATCGTTTCTTCTCCAGCCATTAGCCGTAATGGAACGATCTATTTCGGTTCGCACGACAATAAGTTTTATGCCCTGGGGCCCGATGGGCAAAAAAAATGGGAGTATTCCACCGGTGGTCCAATCATTTCTTCGCCTGCAATCAACCAGGAGAAGGGGATTTATTTCACCTCGGTCGATGGGTTTTGTTATGCATTGGATTTTGACGGCACTCTGGAATGGAAGCTGCGCACGGGAGGAGTTACTGAATCTTCTCCGGTAATTGCTCCGAATGGCACCGTGTACGTGGCAGTCAATAAACAATTATGGGGAATCGATCCTGCCGGTGCTAAAAAATGGGAAGCTACAGTCGAAGATTTTATCGAGCCTACGCCCCTAATTTTAGCAGATTCAACCATCTGCTTTGATTCCGGGTGGGGTGTGATGTTGAATATGGGGCTGGAAGAAGGTTTCAACTGGAAATTCGTGCCGGTAGGCCGCAGTCCTCCGGCAGTGGCCGCCTCAGGGGAAATCTATGTTTCCGATGCCACCCATTTGACCGCAATCCGGAATAAGGCACCCCTTGCTAAATCACCCTGGCCGAAATTCCGAGGTAATTCCCGCAATACTGGAAACGTGAACGATATTCCATAGCCCCGCTTTCAATACCTTTCAATCCAGGCGCAATCGCCTCCGCAGGCTTTTGTAGGCGAACTGAGAAAGTTCTGACAGGGGTCGAATGCGCTCTTGATTCAATCTGCTAAAATCCTCTTTGGAAAGTTCTTCTCGGGCATAGGGGAAGAATCCATCCGGAGTAATAAGAAAACCTTCTGCCTGGAAGGGATTGAATTGGGGAACCGGAAAATGCCTTTTCTGGAAATGGATGTAGGCATACTCGACATCAATGGGAGCACCCTCCACGCTGAGATAACACTGAAACACCTTGCCCTTGTACCAATAAAAGATCTGCGGAAAATAGTTTTTGATACCAATCCCTTCAAACCTGGGGTATTTCCAGCGCGTTGGAGGAACGACGTCCACAATCACATCAGCATGGTATTGCGGAATATTATGATATCTAAAAATCCGATACATGCCTTGCCATTCGTCAAAGGCCATTTCGATCCCTTGCGCAAATACCCGCTTGTAATGAGGGACCCCCGGCGCCTCCAGCATAAAATGGCGGTTTACCTTTTCCGTGTTGCGATACAGGCAAAGATGTCCTAAATCCAGGATCCGATCGTAGGACGATAAAATTTCCTTACTCAAGAATTTCCTAAGATCCCCAAAAATCAGATCGAGATCGCAGTGGCCCCAAAAATCATAAGCAGAAAGAGCACTGTCAAAAAGGTATCCAAAAGCTGGTTTAATGTTGCAGAGTTGACGGGGTCGCTCGAGCGCCACCTCAAAACCGAGCTTGGTAGAAAATAACTCGCGTAGCTCGGCAAGATTGGTTTTTCGCAGGTGAACGTTGGAAGGGATATTCTTGGAACCTTCTTGATCGGTAAAGATCAGCCAATCGATGTCAGGATTTAGAGCGCAAGAACGCAACACGCAATCGAAGTACGGCGGAAACGAGCCGAAATAACACACCACCAGGCAGATGGAATCGGCTTTTGACCGATTAGTTTCAAAATCCACTGATTTCATTTAGCCGCAGCGACCAGATTTTCCGGGGATCGGGTGCCCCCGATGGGCTCGTGATTTGCCAGGTTTTGAAGCAAGTTTTCGTAGGAGGTAACGACTCTTTCCCAATCATAGGTGCGCTGGCTCGCAGCCCAACCCTCTTCACTCAATTGATTTCGGCGCTCGGGAGAAACCAACAGAGCTTGCATTTGGTTAGTCATTTCGCATTCAGAGCGTGCGACAACTCCCCCAGGCAACTCACCCACACAGCCTACCTCAGTTGAAATCCAAGGCGTTTTGCTCGCCATGGCCTCGAGAAGCACAATCGGTTGAGTCTCTGCTTTGGCCGAAAGGACGAATAGGTCGGCCTCCCGATACGCGGCACACGTTAGTTCGCGGCTTATTTTTTCGAGCAGAAGCACCCGTCCAGTCGTAAAATCTCTCTTGAGTTGTTGGTCCAATTGTTGCAGCGCGACCGAGTAGGCGTTAAACTCGCTGCCAATAAAGGCCAGGGTGCTATTTTCCAGTCGAGCGTGCCGAAACGCGCGCAGGGCCATCATTTGATTTTTGTTATCGCAATAATTCGCTACGTATAACACCAAGGACCCGCTGCCAATATCAAATGCCTTGCGAAAACTCGAAGACGAACTTGCAAATTCCTTTGTGAAGGCGCCATTAGGAATGACCGAACACGATTGCAAGCGAGTCCTCTTTGCGACCCAATGATCCAAAAATCTGCCCCAGTCGGCTTTTTGACTCAGAAAGACAACATGATCATATCGGCGCAATTCAAAAGGTAATGCGAGCACCTCCGGCATCCGTTTAAACCAGGAACCCAATCCCCACGCAAATTTCGGATAAGGTGTCCAGACATGAGCGGCGTAGCCATGGCTGACCAGTACCTTTTTGGCTTTCATTCCGGAAAGGAACGGGCGAATGAGAAGCGTGTTCCAAGAGTCCCAGCATTCAAAAAGCATCACGTCGCAATCCAGATTGGCAACGAACTGCTGGTAACGTCGTTTTTCTTCTTTCGGCGCATTGCGTAGATCGGGGCCGGTTATGTTAAACTGCTCGATCCGCAAATTAGGGCTGGCGCTCTCGGATTTTCGTTCCGGGTGATAGCTCGTCGCCACAGTCACAAAATGGCCGCGAGCGGCCAGCCCGCGAGCGAGCACTCCCGACGCTTCAGCGACGCCGTTCGCATTCGGAGGGTAAGTGAAAGTAGAGACTAAAATTTTCAATCAACGGCTTTGGGGTTATTTTGCAGACGTCGAAAAAGTCCGTCACACCACTTGAGGCATCCGGATTCGTCGCGGGCAGTATCGTAAAGACCGACCAATCCAAACCGCATTGAACTTAGGAAGGAATATAAATCACCGAGAGTCGGTTGTGCTTCGTAGAGGGGTGAAAAGTTGATTTCACAGAGAATGACTTCAACTTTGCCGGATGCCAGCAAGCGCTCGGCTCCGCGCAGAACAGCCAGGTCATGTCCTTGCGTATCAATCTTCAACAATGCGACCGCAGAGACCTGATGGCTCTCGCAAAAGGTATCCAATCTGGTCATTTCGACCTCTTCCGTGCCTTTGGGCAGGATCGAGGCTGGATCAGGGACGAAAAGCTCGGCGGTTGAGGAGCGCTGAAATAATGAGTTCATTTCCGAACCGCCAAACCTGTTAAGCGTTGCCTTGCCTTCCTGATCACTCAGGGCAAGATTAAATTTCTTTACTCCTGCCAGATCCGGGGCGGTTTTGAGTTCGGAAAAAGCTTCGCTCCCGGGTTCAAAAGACCAAATCTCGTGTTTTGGAAATAACCCGGAAAACAGGCGAGCAGACCTTCCTGTATTGGCTCCCACATCCAGAATGAGCCCGCTCTTTGGAGTTAGTTCAACGAGATCTGCGGTCAGCAGACGTCCCAGGCGCTGACGACCGACCCTGCAGACATCAAACCCAAAGCGGTTCGCGGCCTGGCGCGCTGCTTCATAAATATGCATAAAATTGGGCTCTCATGAGACTTTGGAAATGCTCTCAAATCATTTCTGCTGCCGCGCAAGTCCAGTCCAAAGCAAAATGGGCCGTGCCCAACCTGGCGCACGGGCCATGACTTCAAATTTGAGAGCCTGGTTGAATCCATGTCTTAAGAGACCCCAGAAAGTCCAGATACCGACAATCCCGGCATTGATTCCAAGCCTTAGAGGGAGCGCCATTTCTTTCGTGAGCCACCAGGAGATGGCAGCGACAGGAATGATCCAGGCAAACAAAGCAAATGCTTCCTGATGCCATTGCAAAAGCTGTCTCCAACGCAAATGAAAGTACTCTTTCGTACGAAACAATCCGTACGGAAAGCTGAAAACAAATGTGCATGTGATCGACACTAACAACATACCTGTTACGCCGCCTCGTCCTTGCAGCATCAGAACTGCCAAAACAAAGACCGAGCCTTCCAAAAAATAAATAAAACGCAAAAAGCGGAATTGTTTGGTTTGTCCCGCTAAACCTGTTTGCACGCGCATGCTCGTCATGAGGATCAACCACAAAGCAAGGAGCACATCATTTATAACCGGCCACGTCAGAGTACCGCCGGTCCACAGTCGGACAAACGAGCCGTTGCAAACCGCAAATAGAGCCGCTGCCGCAATGCTAATACTCGAAGTAACGGAGGTAATCTGTTTAAATCGTTGAAGCAAAAGCTGTTTTTCCTGACGCACGATCATTTCGGCCACCGCGGAGCTTGAATAATCAAATATACGATAAATCACCTGTTGCAACATTGTATAAGTGCGTGTGCAAATACTCCATTCGGCAGCAGCTTCCAACCCGAATAACCGTGTGAGTAAGATCGCCTGGCTGGTATTGATCAACTGATTGCCGATAGCACATAGAAAAGCGCTGAGCCCAAACACGAAAATTTCTTTAAATTTTTCCAAGGTTGGTCTCCCCCAATTTCCGGCCGCGGGGAATAGCTTTAGCCGTCCGCAGGCAAACCCGTTGATGGCTGCAGAAAGGATCGTTCCGATGCCTTGCGCCCACAGGATGCTAAAAACACCCAGACCGCGAGCAAAGCAATACCACAGCACGCCATAGTTAACGATGAATAGAACACTCGAAACGTAATTGGGGATGTCGAATCTCTGATGCGCAGTCAGGATGTGCGTCAATATTCGGGCTGCAAACGAAAGGCCCAACAAGCCGCACTGCCCAATCATCAGCCAGATAAAATCATGATTTAATTCCGGGGGTATCTTCAGCAGCGGTCCGAGAACGAATGCCATTGCTGTTCCCGCGACAAAGACCAATATCCCCTGAGATATTCCGACGATGGCTGCCGTCTGGATCACGCTGCCATAGTCAGGCTCCGAGCGGCTATCTTTATGGTCGATTAGGATGCGTGCAGCGGACGAAGTCAGGCCAAACTCCAGAAATGCAATATAACCCGCGATGCTCGTGGTTAATGCCCACAGTCCAAATTCGGCTTTGCCCAAGTAGGATAGCGCAAGCGGAACTGATGCCAATGTGTAGAATACATTGGCACCCAATAACACGTAACCGGAAATCAAAGACTGGGCAAATCTGCTAAAACGCGACACAAAGCTTGAATGAAACTAATCGAAGGCGGTATCCATCGACCGTCCTTTGGTGCGGATCCAAATGTCCTTCCAAAGATTCATGAATTACGAGCATACAAAGGCTTTATCGTGGAAAAAAGCTATATTTCAGCCTTGGCGCAAACCCGGGCGTGATCAAATTAAGAGTGGTAAAGGAGCGTGCCCGTCCCCGGGCACAGCAACGTCGACCCGTAGTGATTGGCGAATTCGAACGCGGTTGCCGCTTAAGCAAGTTGCTGCATCCGGGCTTCCCGACGCGTTAGAATTCGGCATCGCTGCATTGCTCGGACATCGCTGTGCCCGGGACGGGCACACTCCTTTACCTCTTTTAATCACGCCTCGTAAAGCCAGACCATAATGCCAGTTATCGAGTCTTCAAGGCACGAAGGGAGTTAAGGCGCTGTTTCAACTCCAAGCGCAATTCTTTGGTCAGCCCTACCCCCCATAAAAGGCCCGACCCAATGATGAAAAGAGTAATGGCACAGAAGAAGAACCTGTTGACGACAAACAAACCCAATGTGCACCAACCCAGCACAATCGCGATGGTAACCAGCACGATAAAATACCGATAGGCCGGACCTAACCAAACAAGCAAAGGTTCGGATACGGGGAGCTCAAAATAGCGAGCCGTTCGCCAGAATCCATATGTTCCACTCCAAACAATATTGGCTGCGATCGCTGCGACGATGAGGCCTGGCATACCCCAGTGCGGTGATACGAGACAAGCCGCGATGACGAAAGAAATCCCTTCCAAAAAGTAAACAAACCGCATTGCACCGATTTGTTTCGTTTGCCCAGTCAGACTGATGTTGATTCGGGTAATGCTCGTAACGAGCAGGAGTAACCCTAGAAGCACATCGTTTTGCCAGGGCCAGGCTGTGGAAAATCTTATGCTTTTTTCGATTTCGTCGGGAAATGCATCCTCCAACAAAAGCCGGTTGAAACGCGCCAGCCAGCCCCCGCGCAGTTTTCGTCCAATCAAAGATCGTGTTTCGGACGACAAATTAACTGCGGCAAAGCGTTGAGCCGTGTAAATCGAATTGGTTTTGATGATCTCATTGAGATCTCTGGTGAGGATAGAGGTGATTCTTTCCGCAGGGGCATTGGTTTGAATTGCATTGCGAGTCGAAGGTGCTAGCTGGGTCCACAGATAGCGTGAGACGAGATCTTCTTGTGCGGCCAGCTTGAACGTGAGGGATTGGAGATGATTAGTAATCTCAGCCGGAGCAATAACGCGCGAACCTCCTTTCAGCCAAACGGCAATGAAACTTCCATTGCACACTGCCAGTGATATACCCGCCAGCACCGCCGCGGAGCCGGTCAGCACCACCAGTTCGCGAAACCGGCGTTTCAGCAGTTCTCCCTCTCCGCGCACCACCATCTCGCCCAGTGCGCTGCTCGAAAAGTCAGAAATTCGCGCAACGACTTGTTGCGCCAAAAAAAAGCTTTTGGTGGCAATCGTCCAGACAGCCACCGCGGTCAATCCAAGAGTCCGGGCAATGATCACTCCCTGGCTGGCATTGAGCAGTTGCAATCCTACCGACAACAAAAACAAGTCCTTTCCGAATGCAAATATTTCCCTGAAAACCTGGGGACTCGGAGGTGGCCAGCCGTGTTCTGACGGAAAAAGATGCAATTTGAGAACCCAGATTAGATTGTGTCCGAGGCTTACCAATGCGCTGGCAGCGCTGGCCGCCAATAAACTGTACAATCCCCAGCCCAAATGAAAGGTCACCCATTGAGTTACAAAGCCCGCAAAGAGTTGCAAAATTTGGGCATAATTAATCACATCGAATCGCTGATGGGCTTGCAACATATTTGCCAGAATGCGGGTGGGAAAAAACAATCCGAGAAGGAGACATTGCCCAAAAATCAGAATCTTAAAAATCCTTATCAATTGAGCGGGAACGTCGACGAAGGTCGGTAGAATAAGACTTAACAAAATTCCACCCAATGCGATACAAGCTCCCTGAACCAAAAGCACCAGGGTCCCGGTTGTTATTACTGTGCCGTAACCACCGTGCTTATCGTCCTTATGATCAATGAGGATACGGGAAACCGCTCCGGTCATTCCCAGGTCAATTAAGGTCAAATAACCAGCTATCAGGACGACGAGGTTCCATAATCCAAATTCATCGGTTGAGAGGTAATGGAGGGCTAGCGGAACCGAAGCCAGCAGATACACTCCATTGGCAGCCAGCGCGGCATATCCCGAGGTGAGTGAGCGTGCCGCGTTACGAAACCGGCTCATTTTTGGCGGCGCCGGGAGAACCGCCTCAATAAACCCGGGTCTTCGGCAAAGTTTATTGGCCGGCGATGCTTCATGTTCGCGTTGGACAGACCGCCGCTGGTTCGCGTTCAAAAGCTCGTGAATTCCTCGCGAATTCCATATTACCTTGCACCTGTCGGGTCGCCCTGTTATAGGGCTCACCTGCTGCAATGCCAGTCACTGAATCAAGCGGCCATTCTCCGCAGCCAAAAACGTTAGCCAAACAACGGGTATTGGTTACCGGTGCAGGAGGATTTATTGGCTCACATCTCGCCGAAGCTTGCGCCGAACAGGGCTGGCAGGTTCGCGCGATGGTCCGCTATAATTCGCGAAATCATGGGGGATGGCTCAATGATTTGGCCCCCCGGGATAACATAGAAGTTATCGCGGGTGATGTTCGAGACTACGATTCAGTCCTGCGAGCAATGGAAGGATGCCAAACGGTATTCCATTTAGCGGCCTTGATCGGTATTCCCTACTCCTACGTTTCGCCTCTGGCCTACATTCGAACCAATGTCGAGGGGACTTACAATGTCCTGGAGGCAGCGCGCAACCTCAAAGTAGAGAAGGTGCTCACCACCTCGACGAGTGAAACTTACGGCACGGCTCAATACGTGCCGATCGATGAGCGCCATCCCGCCGTGGCGCAATCCCCATACGCCGCCACTAAGGTGGCTGCCGATCAACTGGCGCTGAGTTATTACCGCGCTTTCGACATGCCCGTTCGAGTAGTGCGCCCTTTTAATACATTCGGTCCTCGGCAATCTGCCAGGGCCTTTATCCCAACGGTAATATCTCAAATGCTCCAGAACCAGCGGCCGCTCCGGCTGGGAAACCTCGCGCCCACGCGCGATTATACCTATGTCAAAGATACCGTCGCGGCTTTCCTCGCTGTTGCAGAAATAAAACAGCCAGATGGGCTGCCGGTAAACGTTGGCGTGGGGATGGAAATCAGCATGGGGGATTTGGTTCACAAAATTGCCAACTTGCTTGGAACGGAAGTCGAAGTGGCAAGCTCCGCTGAGCGGGTTCGCCCTGTTGCCAGCGAGGTGGAACGGCTGGTTTGTGACAACAGGCGTATTCTCCAACTGACTTCCTGGCGTCCTCGTTACGATTTAGACGCGGGTCTCCGAGAAACAATTGATTGGGTCCGCGCGCATCCGGACGAGTTTAAAGTGGATTCCTATACCGTATGAGTGCTCTTCAAGCTGTCATCCTGGCAGGCGGGCTGGGAAGCCGTCTAAAACCTTTTACCGAAGTTATCCCAAAACCGCTGTTGCCTATCGGCGAAAAATCACTCCTCGAAATCCAGGTCAATCATCTCAAGCAGTACGGTTTCGAAGAGATTTTTCTGGCGACAAACTACATGTCGCAATACGTCAGCAATTTTGTCGGGGACGGCTCTCGTTATGGAGTAAAGATCGAGGTGAGCGAGGAGAAAATTGCGCTGGGTACCGCCGGGCCGATCGGTTTATTGCGTGAGCGGCTGCGCCAGCCATTCCTTGTGATGAACGGAGACATTCTTTCCGCAACCGATTTCCGAAAAATGTATGACTTTGCGCTTTCGACCCCCGCGAGCTTGACGGTGGGAATTAAGAAAATCATTACACCGTTCGCCTTTGGAAGAATTCACTTTGAAGGAGATTTTGTGACGGGCATCGAGGAAAAGCCCAACTTCGAAATTATGGTTTTGGCAGGCATTTATATCATGAAGCCTGCTATCTTTGAATTGATTCCCGAAAATAAGTATTTCGGTATGGATGCCCTGATCACGACCATGCTTGCGAGCCACATCCCGGTCGCGAAATATAATATTGAGGAATACTGGTTGGATATTGGCCAGATCCCGGACTATCAACGTGCCCAGGAGATTTATCGCGAGCACTTTGCCGGCGGCAGCGCGGCTTGATCCGATGGCTTACTCCATTCCCCTATTCGCCTTAAATTACGATGAGCAGGAACAAAAGGCTGTTCTGGAGGTGCTCCGTTCTGGTTGGATTTCTATGGGGCCTAAAACGGAGGAACTGGAGACTGCTTTTGCCGCCCATGTGGGTTGCCGTTATGCCATCGCAACGAGCAACTGCACGACCGCGCTTCATTTGTGCCTTGCTGCTTTAGGGCTGAGGCCGGGTGACGAGGTGATAGTGCCCTCCATGACTTTCGTCGCCACGGTCAATTCTGTTGGCTATGTGGGAGCGGTTCCGGTCTTTGCGGACATAGTCGGAAATATGGACTTTTCCTTGGATCCTGACCACGTGCGGCAACTGATTACGCCCCGCACCAAGGCCCTGATTCCAATGCACTATGCAGGTTTCCCCTGTGACATGCCGGCGCTGGAAAGCCTTGCCCGAGAACACAAGCTCTCGATCATTGGCGATGCCGCCCACGCGCCCGCGACGCGATTGAAAGGGAGGCATATCGGTGCGTTCGGGGATGCCGCTTGTTTTAGCTTTTTTGCCAACAAGAATATCGCATGCGGCGAAGGAGGAATGATCGTCACGAATCGACCGGAACTGGCCCAACAAATTCGATTGTTGCGTTCGCATGGCATGACTTCGCTATCCTTCGACAGGGCAAGAGGACATGCATCTGATTATAATGTCATCGCACGGGGGTTCAATTATCGACTCGACGATATTCACTCCGCGCTCGCCCTTTCGCAGTTGAAAAAATTGCCTGAAGATACCGCCGCACGTGAAGAAAAATTCAATCGATACGTGGAAGCATTGCAATCATTGGAGGGTGTGCAAGTTCCCTATGCTTCCGCTGAGCCCGGCTCAAGCTATCACATTTTTCCACTCCTATTAAGTGAGGGAGGGACTGAAAAACGGAACGCAGTTCGCAAGGCATTAGCTGAGCGGGGAATTCAGACCAGCGTCCATTATCCACCCGCGCATCGATTCCAGATCTATTCTTCTTTTAAAGCTGTGCTTCCCAAAACAGAGTGGGTTGCAGATCATGAAATAACCCTGCCCTTATTCGCCGGACTCATGGACGCGCAGCAGGAGCAAGTGGTAAAGGCGCTCCAGGATTCGCTGGAGGCTTGCGGAGGAATGGAGCCATGATCATTCCTTCCTTGCGCACGCTCGAAACTGATCGTCTTTATTTACGCGTCTGTCAGCCTGAAGACACTGACGCCGTTTTTGCGGCAGAACAGGAATCGTCGGACGAGCTGCGGCATTGGTTTTGGTGGATGCATCCGGAACATAACCGCAGGCATTGCGCCACTTGGGCCGAATCACGGGTGGCGAGTTGGCGGAAAGGCGAAGAGTTCAGTTTCTTAATTGTCGACAAAATCTCAAAAACGATCATTGGCTGCACTTGGTTCAATGGCCTGGACACGATCAGCCTGCGCGCCAGCCTGGGCTATTGGTTGCGCAGCGGCTGCGAAGGACAAGGCCTGGCATCCGAAGCGGCACGCGAAGCTGTTCGATGGGGCTTTGAGGAACTGGGACTTCAACGCGTTGAGATCGTTTTGGCTGTCGAAAACGAAAAAAGCCGGCGACTGGCTGAGCGCATAGGCGCTCAATTCGAGGGAGTAGCTCGAAACCGGTTGCGCATCAATCAACGCAGTTTGGATGCCCGTGTCTATTCGCTATTGCCCGGCGAAATAAAATAATGCAAGCGGCTGTTTCAAACATGGATATTTCTGTCGTCATCCCAGTCCGAGACGAGGCCGAGAACATTCCGGAGCTGGTTAAGCGGCTTGTCGCCACTTTCCAAACTATGAGTGTTAGCTACGAACTCATCTTCGTAACGGATTTCAATCGAGATGACACCTTAGCGGTCCTTCGCGAACAAAACCGGCTCAATCCGAAAATAAAGACCCTCAAGCTTTCGACGACGCGTGGTCAGCATATTGCGGTTGTGGCGGGACTTGACGCGTGCCGTGGAAACGCCGTTGTGCTCATGGATGGAGATTTGCAGGATTATCCGGAAGACATCCCCAAGCTCTGGGCGCGGATGCGGGAAGGGTTTGATATAGTGTACGCCACTAAGGAACAGAAAAACGATTCACCCTTGCGAAATTTATTTTCAAGATGCTTTGTCTCGATGCTCAACTGGCTTTCCGATCAGAAGCTGGCGCACAACACGGGAATGTTCCGGATCATTTCAGGACGCACGGTCGCTCAATTACGACGGTTTCGAGAGTACGAACAATCTCTTACGGGCCTGATGGCCCTGGTTAATTTTCCGACCTCGACCGTGCAAGTAACTTCCGGCCAGCGAATGAAAGGGCAAACGAAGTATAGTTTTGTCCGGCAAGTGAATTTTGCCATTGAATTTCTGCTCGGCTTCACGACAAAACCCCTCAGGTTGATCTCGTTTCTCGGTTTGATTGTAGGCGGCATTAGCTTCGCGTACTTAGTCACGGTGATTGTGCGCGCGGTGTTTGTCGGGATCCCAGTTATAGGCTGGCCAACCCTCGTATCGCTCATCACTTTTTTGAGCGGCATGCAGTTGCTGGCTCTCGGAACGATTGGCGAATATGTAGGGCGCATTTTTCTGGAAAGCAAAAGGCGGCCTCTTTACATTGTGGAAGAAGTCATTGGAGAGCCAAGCAGAACAGATCGAGTCCAAGGTCCCGAAGCATCATCCTCGGCCTTATCGCCCCACTAATGATTTCTCAGCGGACAGCTCCAGGCGGTACTGCCGGGCTAACCTTCTCGACCAGATAAACGCGCTCCTCACCAAAGTATTCCGGCTCCGATTTTCTTGTTCCTAATAAGCGGACCTTGATTTCAGGTTTCTGAAAAAGCCATTCAAAAGTTTTGGTAAAATCGTCATCCACCGCTAAAAACGATTGGGGCAAATCGCGGTAATGAGCGATTTGAATGCGATCATATCGCGGGTAATAACTCTGAAAATATCGTTCGATAAAGCCCGTGTACGGGTGCCCAGCCGACTTGCTGGCTTCTGAGTCGGTAAAGAGCATGTATTCTCGGCCTCGGCCATAGAGCGCGCGTACCATGTAAGGCCAGGAGTTTTCGAAAACCATAGGCAGGTTGGCATATCCGTAATCGGCATCAACGAATGGTTTGGCAGGGCGCGGAGCGTTCTTCCAGGCGCGCATAGGTTGAAAAAGGAGAGCGAACCCGAGCACAGCCAACCAGGCGGCGTTCCAAATCAAGGGGGAAATAGTCCGTTTAAGCTCGAAGTTCCCCCGAGGCAGACGCAATAAAGCCACCAATACCAACGCGATGATGATGACGTAACCTGCAACGGAAGGAAAAACGTAGCGGGGCATGAAAAGAGCAGTGATGACAAACGAGCCCACCCATGTGGCAACCGGTACCGCTAAAAGCCCGCCCGCAAGCAGGGCTAAGAATGTCCAACCCAAAGGCGTATCACAGGAAGCAGCCTCATCCGCCGCCTCAGCGCGGCGAGGCAGCATAAGGGCCAGGCCTCCCAGCATCGCAACCACTATCAATATCGGAGCATAGGGCGTTTCCAGTGACAGTTGATCGAGAAAAAATCCAATCGTGTGATATCCGGGTGGCGTGTAGGCGCCGGCGGACTTTACCTGCGTTCTCATCGTTGGCAGCCATGCGCCGAAAGAAACCAGCGCTGCGATGATACAACCATATAAACGCCATCTCCATTTTCTACTCAAAGCATCTGCTGCGATCACGGCCAGCAGTATCGCTCCACTAAAAAGCAATCCGAACAAATGTAAATAAACCATCAAACAATGAGTGACAAAAACCATTGTGTAATCGCGCCAGCGTAATTCAGTTCGGTTGCGAAATCGCAAGGCAAGCCAGATCGCAATGGTAACCAGCAAGAAAAAAAGGCCATAGTATCGCGCCCGGCCCGCCAGATAAAACGTTGTCCGGCTGAGACCCAATATCAGGGAAATGGACAAGGCGGCGATCCGCGGCCCGGTAAGCGGGCGCAGCGTGAAATAAAGTATCCAACCTCCGCAGGCGACTGAAACAAACGAAATAGCGCGCAATGCGATCTCACCCACCCCCGCAATGCGCGCGATGATCCATTCTAAAATGAAGAAGAGCGGCGGGTTAAGCTCACCCCCGCGACGGATAACCGCCCACATATCCGGAAAGCTGGGGTTTGAAACCAGCAGAGCAGTGCAAAGTTCATCGTTGTCGAAGTATTCTTTAGTCGATTGCCATAGAGCACCTCCGACAATAGCCAGGCAAAATGCCAACAAAAAAAGGTATTCCCATCTTTGCAACGGCTTTTCGAACTGGCGTTCCACGTTTGGGGACTCAAACGTGGTCCCTGGCTCGAGGCTCATCGTTGAAAACTGTTCAATGCAGATGCAAGCTTCAAGTTCAAAATGCCACGAGTCGGCGAAGTGGAGACCCACAGATTAAACTAAATCGTCATTACTTTCATGCATCCTCCGGGATGAAGGCAGGGAAAGCATTGGGTGTACTGCCTGAACTCAAATTTTGCACGCTTGAAGGCATGTGAAAATTCTTTCACGCTTTGGGTTCAGGCACATTTGAAAGCCAGTCGAGCCCATTGCATAAACTTTTGAAATCGAGTATTGCACGATTCATCGTCGCTACACCGCAACGGTCGGTGTGTGATGAAAACGCCCGAGTTCTGGAGCGAGCGGGTTTGCTGCGATTTCTCGCACTGGGAACACGCCGAGGCACTTCCGGTGTGCCTTCCGAACGGACCCGTCTGAATCCCTGGATTGGGCTGGGCACTTATGCAGCGGCACGCACTCTGGGGACATTCCGCGGGGAATCGGTTCGTTTTCGTTTCTTGCCCTGGTTCGATCGATGGGTTTTGAAACAATTGCAACCGGGCGATCATATAATCTCCAGTTACGGTTACACCAATGCATGCTTCAATTTTGTTCGCCGGCAGGGAGGCAAAACTTTCGTCGATGCGGGGAATTCGCACATTGAGAATTTTTGGGAGATTTTGAATGAGGAGCAGCGCAGGTGGAAATCGCCTTTTCCACCGGTATCGCGCTTCTGGTATGAGCGAAGCAAAGCGATGCTGGCCAATGTAGATTTCGTCCTTTCGCCCAGTTCGTACGTGTCCCGTTCTTTCCTGGAACGAGGGTTCACACCGTCTCAGATAATGCGCAATGTCTATCCTGTAAACTTGTCACAATTTCAGCCAAAGCCCGGTGTTCGAAAAGATCGGCCATTAACGCTGATCAACACAGGAAGCCTTTCGTTGCGAAAAGGAACTCCTTATTTACTCGAGGCCTTTCGCATTATTCAGCGAAAGCATCCTTCCGCGCGATTGCTCCTGACGCGTGATATTCGAGAGGACGTGATGCCCATCTTACGACGATATGAGGATTTGCCTATTGAATGGTCCCCAAGCCTGCCTCATCCTGGGCTGGTCGAGAGATTGCAAAGCGCGGATGTTTTCGTATTGCCGTCGCTAGAGGAGGGTTTGGCGCGCGCTGCTCTCGAAGCCATGGCCTGCGGATTGCAGGTCGTCCTTACACCTCATAGTGGCGCTAATGATTTTGTGGAACCCGGGATCAACGGCGAAATTGTCCCTATCCGGGATGCCCAGGCCACAGCCGAAGCAATTTTGAAATGCGCGGAGCGAGCTCAAAGCGGTCAGGCACTGGACATGGCAGAGCTGCGGCAAAAACTTTCATTCGAAACATTCGCCGATGAATTTATGAGCCAGCTGCGCGCATTGAAACTCGCCCCCTAGCACTGGAAGGCAGGCCCGTAATTCGTTTTCGTCATTCCTCATTCGTCATTTTCGCCCACTCCTCGTCCTCCCTCGTGCAACAAACGTATGATTCGCCCCTGTCTGGTCCACCAACGTGTAACCCTGGGTGATTAACTTCAGAATGGTTTGGATAGTCTGACCCCGGGTGAACCCGGGCAAAATGCCATGGTGAAACTCAACAGCGATTTGTGAGATCGGCAAACGATGTTCTAAAATGCTTTCAATAACATCGTACTCACATCCTTCGATATCTAATTTGAGCAGATCGATATGGGAATGCCCATTCCTTTGCATTAAGGAACCGACATCTTCACAGGCAACTTCCACCGATCCGGGCGCTTCGGTTCGAGCAAACCACGAATCACCTTCAGCATCCATTGGCGGGGCTAACCTCAAATTGCCGGAACGGCCAGAAAGAGCCACTGGAAAAAAGCGGAACTGAGGAATCTTATTTTCCGGCAATTCCATGGTTTTCAAGCCGGTCGGAGAAGGGTCGATCAAGACTACCTCGCAACGAAAGTTTTGAACAAGGGCGTGTTCGAAGGTGATGTCGCTTCCCACACCGGCGCTGTAAATGATGCTGTGCGGACCCAGCTCGGTTGGACAAATCGTCCATTTGCAAATAGATTCAGGCGCTCCCAAAGTTACCAGCTTGTAGCGTCGACTGAGTGCTAATCCATAAAATAGTTTGTAGCGCAGGTCCCTCAGGTATTTCTGTAGAGTCGGCATAACTAAACCCGCTGCCAAACCTCCGTAAGGCCAAATTTATCCACACAGGTCAAGCCGCTGGTTTTCAGAATAGTTCGGCACCGCTCCACGCCTTCGGCGCCGATGGCGAACTCATGTAACTCGATGATGAGAATTCGAAACTGTTTTAATTGCTCAGAGGATTGTTCAAGTACTTCTCGTTCCCCGCCTTCAATATCCATGATCAAGGCGGTAAACGGACCACTTTCATGCTCAAACTGCAGTAAAGCCTTGGCCGGAACTCGCACCGGCCGGTTTGTAACACGTTGTGCATTGCCACCGACTATATAGGTAGGGTGCAAATAAAACGTGATCTCGGGAGGGTGGCCCACCGCGCAATGCTCCACGCGGAACTCCGCCCGGTTAAGTTCTTTATTACGGCGCAGCGTTGGAATGCAAAGAGGATTGGCCTCCACCACGACATGTCGGGATTTTTCAGCCAACAGCTTGTTGGTCACGCAAGAAACGATCCCTAAACAGGCCCCCAACTCGAGCACACTATCGCTTGGCCGGATCCAGCGCCGAATCAATTCCCGCTCCTCCTTCTCGTAGGTGCCTTGCCAAAAACAGGCGCGGTAAGCCCGCGTAGTCAATTCCCTGGGTATGACGAAGGTGCATTCGTCCACGTAGAAACGGCCTCCTGTGAGATCAAAAAGCAGCCCTTGCAACGGTTGCAAAATCTTTTGATCGAACTTGCCCGCCGCATTTCCTAACGGCCGCCGGATTTTTCCTGGCAAATATTTCCGCGCCGCATTTCTTAGCTGTTCCACCATCGATAGGAGCGGAATTTAACCGGAAATGGTTACGGTCTCAAGCAACCGGTCGTAGGCCGCGAGAAAGTTCCGGGCCATTCGCGTGGGAGAAAGATAATCGCGACTGGATGTCAGGGATGCTTCTTCGACCTGACCGCGGCTGAAGAGTGGATGTTTGTGTGCAATCCGAATTGCTCCAAGAAAACCATTGAGATCTCCGGGTGGAAACAAAATTCCGTTCTTGAAAGGCTGGACATAATCAGGGATGCCTCCGACATTGCTGGCGACCACAGGAACACCTGCAACAACGGCTTCTTTGATCGCATTAGGACTCACATCGGCGCGAGTGGGCAAAAGCATGATGGTCGAGGTCTCCAATTCCTTTGCAACCTGGTTCGGAAGCAGATGTTCTTTGAAATCGAGTCTTTCTTTTAATTGAGGCGATATTCCCGGACGGAGCGAGTTGATATAGCTTCGGTCCGGGCCACTGACGATGGTGCATCTGAAATGAAACTCAGACCTTAGCTGCTCCAGCGCGGTTAACAAAAGATCAGTCCCTTTTCGGAAGGATAACTCGCCTATCGAGATGAATCGTACCGGATCCGTTTGTGGCCGCCGCTGGATGGCAAAAAACAATTCATTGGGCGCATGCTCGGCTTGCTGCATGCGCAGTCCCGGAAAACGGTTTCGAAGAAATTCCATTGCGAAAGTGGATTCGGTAGTCACGAGCTGAGCTCGAGGCAGACTTGCCTCTTCCAGGCGCGCAATAAACCGGTAGTAAGCCGGTAGCGGCACCATTTGTTTGTACCAGGCAAAGAGCCCTTGCACGGTCACCAGGCAGGGATACTTCAAACGTGAACCAATCAGTGCCGCGCCCTTCTCAATCCCCCAGGCATGCACTATGTCCGGATTGATGCGTTTGCACGCGCGTTGAATTAATCGCGTGTCGGTCCAGAAAAGCGAGGCCAACCTGAGCCAGGGTGGAGCTTTCAAAATATGAAAGGCAACCCCGTTCCGTTCAAAATTGAAATCGCCTTTAATGCGACCGCGCAACAGTACAATATGCAGGCGAAGGTTTGGATTTTTCTCAAATTCCGAAAGCAATACCAATTGCCAGGTCGCCGGATGACGGCGCGGCAAACCTTGCAATGGCACTGGCAAATTGGGTAACCATTCAACTGGAAAATCTGAAATCCAGGCGACGGTCAGCGGTTTATGGACCATAACAACCGCGCGGAATATTTGGTTCCGAACTGGTCTGAGCTAAATGTGGCGTGAGTGGAACCAGCGGTAAAGACGAAACCGGCTTTGCTCCGGTCTGCAACGAGCTTTGAATAGACGGGGCCACTTCGGCTCTTTATGCTCCAGTAATGAACACGCATACTCCGGCAACGTTCCTCGGGGAACTAGCCGGTCGATTGCGTCAATGGCCTTCTTTTCTTTGGCGCTTGGAAGGCCGGTTGAAAGGCGTACAGTTTTGCGGTCCGTGCGAGATTTTGGGCCGCCCGATCCTGAGCGTAGCCAAAGGGGGCCGCATCGTTCTCGAATCTAATGTCCGGCTCTACAGCGCCACACGCGCCAATCCTCTAGGGTGTTTTCAACCTTGCGTGCTCCGCGCGCTTGCCCGCGGTTCTCAATTAATTCTCGGTCGCGGGGTCGGCCTGAGCGGAAGTGTACTTTGCGCGGCATCCTCTATTGAGATAGGCGAAGGCACGATTTTTGGCTCGGGAGCCATGGCGATCGATAACGATTTTCATGTCGCGTCCGGCAATTGGGATTGGACAGACGATGCCGCCCTTTGCAACAAGACCGCCCGTCCTATCAAAATCGGGCGGGGTGTTTTCATTGGCGCCCGTGCGATCATCCTCAAAGGAATAACCATTGGCGATCGAGCGATCATTGGCGCTGGCGCCGTAGTGACCAAAGATGTCCCGGCGGGGTATCTTGCGGTTGGAAATCCTGCCAGGGTGAGCGAACCTGCCCAAGGGCCTCTCATTGGGGAAGGTCGCTAACATTTCCCGTATTCCGGGCATTCCCGCGAAATTTAGGCCAGGGTGAATGAGCCAGAGTTATTTTATTGGGCACGGCCATGACATGGGTTGCGTCGGAAACATAAATCTCGCCCGTGGCCGCCACTGCGGGAGAACCCTGTCCCACTCTTAAAAAAACCCAATTCAAAGTCATATCCGGTGCTATGTTCAGCATGACCCCCCACCCCGACTCGAAGCAGATGGAGGAATCTGCCAAAACCAACGGGGTCGGTTGGATCAAATCCTCGACGTTTCGCTCCCATTTCTTCTCACCCTTCGGCGTAATCGCCCATAATTGATTGTTTACACCAACATAAATCGTCCCGTCCGGCCCGATCACCGGAGATGATTCAGTAATCCCACCAGTTCGCAAACGCCATTTCAAACTACCGTCAAAATCCAAAGAATAAAAAAAGCCATCCACCGAGGTGAAATAGAGGCCTTCGTTCTGATGTATGGCCGGCGAAGAAATGATCGCACCCCCAACCAAATACTCCCACTTCTTTTGACCATCCGGCCCAAGAGCATAAAACTTTCTGTCATGAGAACCGAAATAAATTGTGCTGTTACGGTTGATTGCCGGCGATGACTCGATAGGTCCTTTGGTCGCGAATTGCCATCGCTTCTGTCCATCAGGTCCGAGTGCATAAAAGTTTTTGTCCCACGATCCAAAATATACGGTTCCATCGCTGGCCAACGCGGGTGAACTATCCACCCATGCACCCGTGGGGAAGTCCCATTTTTTTTTGCCATCAGGCCGCAATGCGTAGAATTTGCGATCCCGGCTGCCAAAATAGATCGTGCCATCAGCGCCTACGGCTGGAGATGATTTGATTTCGCGGCCCGCGCGGAAAATCCATTTACGCGAACCGTCAGCTCCCACGGCCCAGAGTTTGCCTGTAAAGGTTCCGAAATAGATGGTCCCATCCGCAGCCATGGCCGGACAGGTCTGGCTTGAAGTGCCTGTGCGAAGGGACCATTCATTAGTGAGGTGCTCCACTGCAAGAGAACTGCCTGACCACGACAAAACCACATATAAGAAAAGCAATTTTAGGGTTAATTGGTTTTGTCCAAAGACCGGCTCGCCCCAAAGCATCGATCGGATCCTTTGCTGGAACTCGCTGTCGGGGACTTTCCTGGTCACCAGTAAATGTTATAAGATCAGCAATCCTTGACAAAACAAAAGCGCCGGCTTTGGGATGCACGTCAAAATCAAAACATTTCATAGACAAGAATCTCGCCCAGCAGCGCTATAAAGGTGAACATAGCAGTGGTGGAATGCAAGAGATGCACGGACAAGCCGAATGGCGAGAATGGCTCCGGGAGCATGCGGCTAAGTTTCTGCTTTTTGCACGGCAAAAGGCTCGCAACGAGGCTGACGCGCAGGATTTAGTTCAGGAAGCAGTGCTCGAGGCTATTCAACGCCAGGAGACCGGCGCCCCTCCTGCGCCAGCGCTGGTGTTTGCAACCATTCATCGCCGAGCGATTGATTGGGCGCGACGAGAAAGCCGGCGAGCCGGACGCGAGGCGGCCATGACCACAGGGGCTGAAACCTGGTTCGATACCAGTATCGAGGAGCGAGAACGGGCCCAGTTGATTCAATCTGCGATCGGAAAACTGACGGACATTCATCGCGAAGTGATTACATTGAAAGTCTGGGGTGGGTTAACCTTTGCTGAGATTTCCGACGCCCTGGGTATTCCGGCAAATACCGCTGCTTCTAGATACCGTTACGCTTTGCAGGAATTGCGAAAACAAATGGCTGGTACTTATGAACGAGTTCGAGACTGAACAAATAGAAACAGAGCTGAAGCAGTTAAAGCCTGCTCCCCCACCCGAGAACTTTATCGCCCGTTGCACCGAAGTGCTATCGCCGAACATCCATTATCGGAGGATGGGGCCTGTGGGCGCCCCCGCACGAGTTACCCCATTACGTTTGTTCCGATGGCTCGCGCCAATTACAGCGGCAGCAGCACTCACAGTTTTGTTTTTCATAAAGCACTTCAATACTTTCACAAAGGTCCCCCCCCCAACCAACCCACGCCAGGCAGGTCAGCCAATGAAAGCCGATAACGTGGAGATCGTGCAACAATTGGTCGCAACATTTGACGCCGTGGCGCATCTGCCCAGCGGTGAGCCCGTGAGGTTCCGGTGCTCGGAATGGTTTGACGATGTCGTGCTTCGCGATTCCAGCCAGGGAATTTCGATACAACACCGGGTGCCTCGGCTGGAAGTCGAGCCGGTCCGTTTTGAAACCTATTGAATTAAAAACGAAAGGAATCAGTCATGAAATCACGCAGTGAAAGATGGAGTGTTTTTTCCATTGGCCTATTGTCGATGTCCTGTGCTGTTCTCGGCAAAGAACCCGGGGAGCCCATCACCAAAACCGAAATCAAAACTGTCATCACCAAGGCGGATGAGGCGCCTGCCGAAACAGAAGTTGCAATCGAAGCCGCGGCCGATGATGAGGTTTCAAGGCAGGATTGGCCTTACCTGGGAATTGCCACTATTGAGGCTTCGGACACCCTGGCGGCACAGTTGGGCCTGCGTCCAGGCACAGGGGTAGTCATCACGTATGTGGCTCCTGAGAGTCCGGCAGCCAAAGCGGGTTTGCAGAAACATGATGTGCTGGCTCGGTTGGGCGAGCAATGGTTGGTGCACCCTGCCCAGTTGCGCAAACTGATTCACGGTCATAAGCAGGATGAGCAGATCGAACTTTCGTTTTACCGCTCGGGCAAAGAACAAACCGCATCCGTGACCCTGGGTCATATGCCAGCTAAATCTCGGGTGCTGGGAGATTTGCCGGCTCTTGAAGAGCGGACAGAAAAGTTCGAAAAGAACCCTGACGAACGCAGCCTCGACCATGTGATTCACGAATCCTTAATCCACTTAAATAATGACCGGCGCGGACTGCATAAGGAAATTCACCGCAGTATGGAAGAGGTGCGCGAGGCCATCAAAGAGGCCTTCCGTGATGTGACGAATGTCGCCTCAAACCTCGATCCGGTGCAAAGAATCTTGCGAGAAATCAGACAATCCGGTGTTCAGGTGGACAAAAAAGCCATCGTGACGGTGCGCAGCAGCGGGAAGGGAGTTAAAAGTGTTGTTAAAGCGGATGACTCAGGAACCATCGTGCTGATCCAGAATCCAAGAATTCATTTAACAGCTCATGATAAACAAGGGCGTCTCGTGTTCGATGGGGAGGTTGAAACGCAGGAGCAACGCAGTAAAGTTTCGCCGGAACTATGGGAGCGTGTAGAACCGTTGCTAAGCAAAATGGGCGAGGAATTGTCCGAGGACCAAAGTCCGGGGATCGAGTCTTCGGCAGCCGCGGGCAAGCTCTCCGAAAAAAGCAAATGAACGGATCATGCCGAATGGACACGTGACAAAGCGGCAAACCCCAACAAAAAACCCACGGAGCTGAATGGTGGTAATCGAACACATGTCTGCCGCTGGGCCCTGCATTTTACCTGGGATTTTAACATCGAGTGTTTGTCCACCCTCCGGAGAGATCTGAGCTGAAGGAAGGACCCTAGCGCAACCCCAGCTTCTATTTCGCATTTCAAGATTTGGCCTTCGGATTTGCGCCCGATTATCTATTGACCGGGAGCTCGTTTTTTCCACATCGTATCGTGTGATACTCTTTTCCCGGCCAACCGCATAAATTCGCGCTTATGAAATTCAAACCGATATTGAAATGGCTTTTCAGTTGCATGCTTGCATTGACCGGCTTCGAGCTGGCAAGGGCGGACACGCTTGAGTTGCACACGCGTTCCTCGGTCGAATCCTCCAAGGGCAGTGGACAGTGGTGGACGGTCGATCAGACTGTGCAATGGGATCCAAAGCGCACCGCGCTGGTTGTTTGTGACATGTGGAACCAGCATTGGTGCAAAGGAGCTACCGAGCGGGTTGCTGAAATGGCGCCGCGGATGAATGAAGTCCTGAATGAAGCGCGCCGCCGCGGTGTTCTCATTATTCATTGCCCCAGCGGCACCATGAAGCACTATGAGGGAACGCCGCAAAGAAAGCTGGCACAATCTGCCCCCAAAATAGCAGGAGAAAATTCACGGGATAATTGGGGCGGCCTTGAAAAGGAACGCGAAGGTCCGCTACCGATCGACGACTCTGATGGGGGCTGCGATGACACTCCTCAATGCAAGGGAGGAGGGCCGTGGACGCACCAGATCGACACGTTGCAAATCAAAGAGGGCGATGCCATTACGGATTCAGCGGAGGCATATTACCTCATGCATCAACGTGGGATTACCAACCTCATCGTGCTGGGTGTCCACGGAAACATGTGCGTTCTAGGCCGTCCTTTTTCAATCCGTCAGATGGTGCACCGTGGTGAAAACGTTGTCTTTATGCGAGACATGATCGATACGATGTACAACTCGCGCATGCGCCCCTACGTCAGCCATTTTTCCGGCACGGATTTGATTACAGAACATATTGAGAAATACTGGTGCCCGTCCATTACCAGTGTCGATTTCCTCCAGGGAACACCTTTTCATTTTCAAGCCGACAAACGGCCCCACGTGGTATTTGTCATCGGGGAGAATGAGTATCACACCTGGGAAACGGTCCCGGAATTTGCGCGGCGCGAATTAGTGCCTCGAAATGTGCGCTGTTCATTTGTCACAGCCAGCACCAAGTTGACTGACAATCTTTTTTCTAATTATCAACTAATCCGCGAGGCGGATTTGTTGTTCATCAGTGCGCGCCGGCGGACTCCTCCGAAAGAGATGCTGGCTCTTATCCGCAAGCATCTGGATGCAGGCAAACCGCTCGCTGGGATTCGAACGGCCAGCCACGCTTTTGGCGCTAACCCGGAGGATGATGCACACGAGGGTTGGCAGAGTTTTGATATCGACGTTTTAGGCTGCAATTACCAGGGCCACTACAATAATAGCTCTCCAACTCGTGTGAAGGTTCTGCCTGGAGCCGCTAGCCATCCAATTCTAACGGGCATGCCGGCAACGGAATTTGCTGTCACCTCCTCCCTGTACAAGAGTCGCAAACCCGGCCCGAATGTCATGCCTTTAATGATTGGGCAGACCGAAGGTGAAGCAGCCCAAGAACCCGTCGCCTGGATTAATACCGCCAAAAACCGGCGCGTATTTTACACTTCTTTGGGGAACACAAACGATTTTAAACAACCGTTTTTCAGGAGGCTCTTACTCAACGGCATCCTTTGGTCGCTCGATCAGCCCATTTCAAGTCTGAGCAAAAACTGAATCGCCAGTTCAACTTTGCGCTCCGTCAGATTCCCTCTCCTCCTCGGGATCCGAAGGAGGAGAGGAGGCCCTTTTAATTTTTTAATCATCAACCGACCCTACCCAATTAACTACCGACTGTTGCAAGTCTTATCTCATGCCGTGAATGATGAATTTCCAATGACGAAGGACGAAGGAAGTCCGAATGATAAAATCTCAAATTCGGAATAGTTCCCCTCATTCGTCATTCGGATTTCTTTCGTCATTTTGACACTCGTCATTCGTCATTTTGCAGGCATCGCTCTTTGCAACAGCTCTAACTAACCCTCGCCATTCTCCGAATGGGAAAGAAACACTGATTGTTACGGCCTATTCCAATTTCCAATCCTTGCGATATTCGTAATGCAACAGATGGTTCGCTTGCGGTTCGTTGATAAATTCAAATTTTGCGCTATCCCACACCAATTTTTTGCCGCCGTTATGAATGCAGAGGGAGCCCAGTAACACTGCTTCGGTCAATGGTCCGGCAAAATCAAAATTTGATCGAGGTGCTGGTCCACCTTTGCAGGCTTCGATCCATTCTTTGTGATGCCCAACGGAGCGGGGCAGGGTCGGGGCAGGGCGTTTGTATTCCTGGTTTCGGCTTTCTGGAATGAGTCGAGGTTTGTTGCCACCCCACCCGGTGACCAGCATTTTCCCTTTATCACCAACAAAGATGATGCCGTCTTCCGGGTCCAGGTTTCGTTCATCCTCTTCCAATTCATCAGGGCGCGCGGGAAGCATGCCTCCATCGTACCAGTGGAGCTTGACCGGAGGTAGGTTGCCTCGTGCCGGGAATTGGTAATGGACCATGGCAGCTAGTGGAACGGTTTCTTTGAATACCGCCGTTGAACTCGCATGCAGACTTTCCGGCGCGCCTAGCTTCAGCGCTGAGAACACCGGCGCCAGGTTATGAATTCCCATGTCCCCAAGGCCGCCCGATCCAAAATCCCACCATCCACGCCACTTGAATGGAACATAATCCTTATGATAAGGACGCCAGGGGGCCGGCCCAAGCCACAAGTCCCAATCCAGTGTATCGGGCACTGGCGGAGTGTCGTTCGAACGTTCAACACCTTGGGCCCAGTAGAGCGGCAGCTTTCCGGAATGGGTGGGCCGATCCGACCACACGTGCACTTCGCGGACGGGGCCGATGGCGCCGTCATCGATCCATTCGTTAATCAACCGATTTCCTTCAAACGCCATGCCCTGGTTGCCCATCTGAGTCACGGCTTTCGTCTCGCGAGCCACTCGCGCCACCGTGCGTGCCTCATGAACCGTTCGTGTCAGAGGTTTTTCGCAATAAACGTGTTTTCCCGCTTTCATCGCCGCAATCGAAACGATGGCATGCAAATGATCCGGTGTCCCGATGACGACTGCATCAATACCTTTTTCCTTCTCCAGCATTACTCGGTAATCTTTATACCGCTTGGCCTGGGGATATTTATTGAAAGTCCTGGCGGCATAAGCCGAATCTACGTCACAGAGAGCAACGATGTTTTCACTGCTTACCTGCTCAACATCCGAAGCCCCTTGGCCCCCGATGCCAATCCCGGCAATATTCAGTTTTTCATTGGGAGAAGCGTGACCTTCCCGCCCCAATACTGCTGACTTTAGGACCAGGAAACTGGTGACGGCGGCGGTGTTGCGCAAAAAATTGCGTCGTGAAAGCATTTTGTTTTCGTCTGATTCAATTTGGTTTTTCATGGTTTGGTTTGCATGGAAAGTTTGTTGGCGCTGCGTCCCAGGACATCCAAAATCGGCTCGCCAGTTTTTGGAAATGCAGCATGATAATCTTGTCCGAGTAACGCGGAGATTGTGGCAGCAATTTGGCTTTGGGTGTGGCCTTGGGTTTGCGTACGTTCCCCCCACGGCGGCGTATCTGGTCCAATCACCGCGATCCAATCGCCCTCGGATCCCGCCACTTTCTCACCGTGACTTTTCCAATCTGAGGGACCACTGCCTCGGCCATGATCGGCAGTCACAATGAAAGTCGTTTTATCACGATAAGAGGGCATAACCTGGATCATGGTCCACAGCCGGCGAAGGAAATCATCCACATGATGAGCGGCGGTCAGATAATGATCATAGCGCCCCGCATGAGCCCATTCATCCGTTTCCCCAAACCCAATGAATAATAAATGCGGCTGTTTGCGTTTGATATAATCGGTCGTGGCGTGGAACAGGAACGAATCGTACGTCACACCTTCCCAAATCGAGGTGGTATCCTGCCGCAGTTGGTTCAGATAATCCGGAGACGGTATTTCAAAACGTTTGAGCTTCGAATCCCAGGCCGGCCAAATCGGTAGACGGCTGCGTTCGACATTAAAAATGGATGGGAAAACATCCCAGGTCCCAAAGACTGCCACTTGTCCGCGCAGATTGGGCCGGCTATTCAACCACTCAAACACGCTTACGTTGGGGTTGGGCATTTTGTTATTGCTGTCAATGCGCGAATCTGGCGCCCCAGTGACAATCTCGTTGTAGCCTGGATATGAAAAATTCCTGCCATTCGTCACCTTCACCACACTCCCCTTGGTTTGGTTTCCGAATAACTGACCTTGGCGGGCAATGCGGCTCCAGAAAAACGGCAACAAGGCTTCTCGTCGAGCCTCAGGCGTCTCGCGCCAAAACTGAGTTCGAAGCGCATTGGTATTGGCGACTCCTCCATTAGCCCGGGTCATCAACTCCGCTTCGGCGCCCCCGAACACCTCCTGCCAGCGCAGTCCGTCGCTAATGATCAGAAACACGTTTTCTGTCTTTAACCCGGCTGCCGGACTGCCCAAAGCCCATAATCCAGTTATCGAGAAGATCGCCCAGAACTGGAAGCGGAATTTCATAAATAACGCGTTCGGTGTTTCTGATTGAGTGTGGTCCCAGAGCAGTCTTTGGGCAATTGGAAATTTCCCATTGTAAAGCGGTTTAGCCAAAAGCCCGAAACGGCATACCATGAAGAGATCTTGGATTAAACCGCAGAGACACTGCGCATATTCGCCAACCAAACAAATAAAAACTCGGGATTTTTTGCAAATTCCCTGAAGAGCTCAAACAGGTAAAACTAAGCACTTTATCCGAGGCATAATCGGTGATTTTTATATGGCTGACCTGACGTAGCGCAGAGTGCTGCATCGCAGAATTTTTTCTGCCGCATGTTTAGGCTCGAGTGACTTTTGAAATTATCGCTCCCCTGCCGATTGCAAATCGGCGCTACAGCAGTGCAACGCTGCGCTACGATTTTGAAGTTTCCATCCAGATTAGTGACACCCTTTTATCCGTCGTCAAAATCTCTGCCTGTCGTTATAGTACTGCGAGAATCGCAGAAAAGAGAAACTAGTTTGAGCCCGAGAAACTTTTGCTAAAAGTGCGTGCCGTTTGACAATCGCATTGCCAAGGGCGCGCGACGAAAGAATCACGAACAAAAGGTAAGATGATTCAGAAACTCTCAGTTCGTGAGCCGAACCGGGTTGGATCTAAATTCGTCCGTTAAATCAATAAAAGGCACTTGCGCCGCCAGCCAACGGGGTTCTCGGGCGATCCCGTCCATAGAAAGGACGGTGTTATTCCAAATCAAGTACACCCCTGCGCCCAAAACTGTGAACGCTTCGAACCCAGTTCCCACACCATCCGACGCGAATTCAAAATCGCCCGGATCATGGGAAACGGTAAGCAACGGAGCGCGAAGCTTGCCGGCGTCTTTCAAAAAGTTCTTTTGAAACCCTTCTTTGCGCGGTCCTTCATAAGCCAGAAGACGCGCTTTATTTCCACCCAGGCATACGATGGCCCATTCATCGAAAACCACCTTGGCATAACGCACGTTCATTTTCTCGGCGCAGCTCTTGATCAAATCCGTTGCTTCACAAAGTCTCATATAACAAAATTCAAATCTTGACCTTGGGAAAGCAAGTCTCAGGCCAGAGCTCTCGGACCTTTTCGTCGCTGGTGGAACTGGGTTCGTCTTCTGTTGTCAAAACGTTTATTTCCGCGCTTCTGCTCGGCATCCTGCCGAATGGAGTGCCGTTTGATCGGGCCTTGCCCCCCATCGCCAGCCAACCGGAAATCAACTTGCTTTTTAAATGTGTCCACCTTGGCAACCTGCACCTTCAGGCGATCACCGAGACGCACAATTCGCCGACTGCGCCTTCCAACCAAAAGGTTCCGTTCCGAGTCAAAAACATAAAAGTCATCCACCATGGTGGACAGGGGGACCAGGCCGCTCATGGCAAGATCCTGGACGTCTACAAAAAATCCAAAGTTCCGCACATCCGTCACGAGGGCTGAATAGGTTTGCGGCTGGCCGGATGCAAGCTGGCCCTTCAGAAAGGCAAAAAGCTTCACATCTTTGCTGGCGCGCTCGGCGTCTGCCGAATTTCGTTCTGTTACGGAAATGTGGTCGGCAATATCTGCTAACGCGGATGCGGAACCTGGGTTTTCGTCGAACAATGCTCGATGCACCACCAAGTCCGCGTAGCGGCGGATCGGAGAAGTAAAGTGCGTGTATTTTGACTTGGCCAATCCGTAGTGGCCTAGAGGCTCGATAGCGTAACGTGCCCGCATGAGCGATTTCAGAAAGTTAATCTTGAGCGCCCGACCGATGGGAAGCGCATTCAGCCGCTGCAGCAATCGCTGGACTTCGGTACGGGAGCGGAGGTTGCCGCACGGCACATTGTGACTTAACACTTCCTCGCGATATTCATCCAGCCGGCTTTCCTCAGGCGCCTCGTGGACACGGTAAATTCCGGGCCTGCGCAGGCTCATCAAACGGGTAGCAACCGCTTCATTTGCCAGCAACATGCATTCTTCAATCAACTGATGTGAAATGTCGTTTTCGGTTCTTTCGATGCGCGCCACACGACCCCGTTCATCCAGCCGAATCTTCATTTCCGGAAAATCGAGTTCGAGTGAGCCGGCCTTGAACCGGGCCCGACGGATGCGCTGAGTCAATTCATGTGTTTGATGCAACATCTGCTCGATTGATCCTTCGGGTTTGCGTTGAAGGACAGCCAACGCCTCCTGGTAGGAGAATCGCCGCTTGGAGTGAATCGCTGCGGAATAAAACTTCGTTTGCAGCACCCGGCCTTCGTTGGACACCAGAAACTCCACGCATTTGGTGAGGCGGTCGGTCCCGGGTTTTAACGAGCATAATTCGTTGCTTAAGTTCTCCGGCAGCATCGGGATGACCCGGTCTACCAAATAGGTCGAATTGCCGCGTTCGCGTGCTGCCACATCCAGCGCGTTTCCGGGTTTCACATAATGCGAAACATCCGCAATGTGAACCCATAATCGCCATTGATTCCCACCGGCGCGCTCCAGGCAGATGCCATCATCGAAATCCTTAGCGTCGTCTGGATCGATGGTAATAACCTGGTGCGAGCGACAATCCACTCGGCCATGGAGGTCCGCATTTTGGATGGTGGTTCCAAATGAACGCGCCTCGTGTAAAACATTTTTCGGAAAATGCAGCGGCAAAGCGTATTGTCGCAACACGGATAGCATATCCACACCTTCCGCGTCGGCCGGTCCAAGAACCTCGATGATTTCGCCTTCGGGATTGGTGTGTCGCGATTCCCACTCCCGGAGTTCCACTACGACTTTATCATCCACTTGTGGAGCACGGCCGACATCTCGCGGTGGGGGAACATAAATGTCATGGGGAATGCGCGGATCGTCCGGGATCACATAGAGAAATTGGCGTCCGCGGCGCAGAGTGCCGACGATTTGCTTCCGCTGGCGTTCGAGAATACGCACGACAGTGCCAGTGGCTCCTGTTTGCGCCTGCGGCCGGAGGCCCTTGGGCCGAACGTCCCGCCGTACCAGCACGCGATCTTCATGCAAAGCGGTGGAGGTGGCGCTTTCTGGAATCGTGATCTCTTTCAGACGTGGATCATCCGGCTGCAGAAACCCTTTACCTTGCCGGTTCATCCTGATTCTTCCCGGAATCAAATCGGCTTCCCGAGGTTCGATGTAGCGGTTGCCTTTAATACGCGCGACGCGTCCAACTCGCTCGAGTTCGCGCAACACCTTCTGCAATTCCTGCTGTTGATTTGGCTGCAGACCGCTCGCCTTGATCAACTCAGGAACATTGGAGGGGACATAGTCTTTCTGCTGAAGGACGGCCAAAAGTTTCTCAGTAATATCTTTCATTTCAAGGTTCTCTTGACGCAGTGTAGCGCATTTCGTCGATTGAACCAGCTAACAAGCACTCATTTCCTTGCCATGCCGAGTACAGACAAAGAAGAGGAACCCAATCAAAGCAGGGCAAACCCGGGAGCGCGGGCATCCCTGCCGGCATCCGGCTTATTGAAAACAGGCCGCCAGGATGGCGGCGCTCCCAGGGAGGATCCGAGCCGCATTCCAAACAATCGCAATTTAGTCTTTAAAACGCCCGAGCTTGCTTTCCAATTAATCATGGCTAACTTTTCTCCAGCAAATAATCGTTCCACATGAACCCCACGACCCTAGCCAATGCTGGCCGATGGTTAATGAATCGGAGGGATTTTTTGCGCCTGGGCGGAACGGGACTTGGAGGTATAGCGCTGACCGCCCTGTTGACCGAACAGGGCCTCTTGGCTGCAGGTAAAACACCCATCCGCCCGCAATGGTCTTCTGAGAGGCCCAGCGCGCCACGTGCTCCGCACTTTGCTCCGCAAGCGAAGAACGTTTTGGTTATTTTCTGTTCTGGAGCTTTGAGTCATGTGGATTCCTGGGATTATAAACCGGAACTTGTCAGACGGCACGGTCAACCGATGCCAGGCAGCGAGAAGCTTGTGACATTTCAAGGGGCCAATGGTGCGCTGACCAAGCCGCTGTGGGAATTTCGACCCCGAGGAAAGTCCGGAAAAATGATTTCGGAGATGCTGCCAAATCTTGCGGAGCTGGCCGATGATCTTTGTTTCATCCATTCGATGACAGCCAATTCCAACACGCATGGTCCGGCCGAAAACCAGATGGGCACCGGGTTCACTCTCGATGGTTTTCCCAGCATGGGCTCGTGGGTGAGTTACGCGCTCGGCACAGAAAACCAGGATCTTCCTGCATTCGTTGCCATACCCGATCCGCGGGGCGTCCCCCAAATCGGACCAAATCACTGGAATTCAGCCTTTCTTCCCGCAGCATTTCAGGGGACCGCGTTCAATGCCGACAAACCGATCCCCAATCTTAAAACGCCCAGCCAGATTTCAGTTGAAAGTGAAAGTGCATCGCGCGATTTTCTAAAATTCCTCAACGATCGCCATCTCGCGCGCCATCCAGGCGATACCGAACTCGGCGCCCGGATCGCGAGCTACGAACTCGCTGCTAAAATGCAGCTCAGCGCGGCTGAAGTAACCGACTTTTCCAAAGAAACCGCCGCGACAATAAAATTCTATGGGGCGGATGACGCGAACCAACTCAAAGCGCGTTTTGCCAAAAACTGCATTCTCGCGCGGCGATTAGTCGAACGCGGAGTCCGTTTTGTTCAATTATTCAACGGTGCTTACGCGATGGGTGAAGGGGCAGGCAACTGGGATGGGCATAAGACGCTCAAGACCCAATACGATGTGCATGCACCAATTCTTGATCAACCTTGTGCCGCACTTATAAAAGATCTCAGGCAACGCGGACTGCTTGAAACAACCCTGGTCGCATTTGTCACCGAGTTCGGCCGGATGCCCACGTTTCAAAAAGATGCCAGCGGTCGCGATCATAACCCTAAAGGTTTTACCGTTTGGCTTACCGGCGCTGGGGTAAAGCGCGGTTTCAGCTACGGCGCTACCGACGAGTTTGGCTACCAGGCGGTGGATAAGGTAGCAACCATTTACGATCTGCATGCGACCATATTGCACTTGTTGGGTTTGGATCACGAACGCTTGAGCTTTTACCACAATGGCATTGAGCGGCGCTTAACCGATGTTCACGGGGACGTGCTCAACGATGTGCTGGTGTAAGTTTTTCAATAGCTGATTGAAAAAACTTCATGAATGTCTTCGATGCGCAGCTCGACCTTTCGTCCGGAGCGATGCAATTCAGTGGATTTGTTATAGACATGAACGCCTTTTGGCCGATCACGCAACGTAATTGCGGCCCGGAAAATCGGAATGTCTTCAATTAAAGCGGGCAAAACATAAGGCCGGTTTTTCGCTGGCATCGTCTGCGGCGGGGTATTGTAAGAAATGAAATGCACTCGCAGCGTGCGAGTCGCCGGATCGTCGGTGACAATGGATTCAACCGTTGCCGGCGCGGTGATTTCCATCCTTGGAACCGGTTCCAGAAAACGTATGGCGTTGCGAAGCATTTTCCGGGTTTCGACAATATGATGTTCGCTGGCAGTTGCAAAATCTGGTGAACTGGTCATGGTGAGCACCGTGCCTTTCCCAATTCGATTCACCAAAATGGCTGAACCCACGACGGCCTCGGCGCTCATCGGCCAGGCCGTGCCTTCTTTGCCTTGCTGCTGAAGCACTGTCCGATACGGTTTGAGCAATTCTCCGGCGGGGATGGCCGATGTAGCTTCGCAAACGATCGCGGGGCCATTGACAAGAAAAGGCCAATCAAGCCGTCCATCAGGAGCAAAGCAATGATTCCCAACTGAATCGTGCGAAGCGGGAAAGCGCACCCAATTATCCATAGAATCCAATTTGCGAACGAAGCGCGCGCCGGTAAGCGATTCGATTGAAGATTTCTCGTGAATTTTTCCCCAATGATCGCAGCATCCAGTTAGGCCAGTCGCAATCAACTTACCTCCTTCAGTAACGTACTGTTTCAAAACTTGCACTTCGTTGTCGGATAGGATGGAAACATTCGGCAGCATCACGATGGGGAATTGTTTGAGGATCGGGAGCGTAATGTTTTCGTCAAGAATCACACCCCAGGGGATGTGTTCATAAACCAGCGCTTTGTGCGCACCGAGGAAACTTTGAAAATAATCCTCCGGCTTTTCTCGCGCGAACCAGTCGCGCGTGCGGCTGCTGAAATACAGTCCAACTTCGGCGACTGATTGCTGACCGAAATGCTTACTTCGTGCAATCGCGTCTGCATGCGCTGCTCCAACGCGCTCGTACGCCAACAGATCCAGGCTACCGTCAAAGGCGGTCTTATCTACGGTGGTAACAAACGCGCCATGCGCAAGCAACGTGAGCAATTCCCAGCGCAAATCGGCCAGCGGCCGCACGGTTTGATTGTGGTACACCCGTGCGTCGCGCGAGATGGCGACTTGCACAGGAAATCCAGGAGTTGCTGCTCGATAAAACTCAGCATTCAGTCCAACGGTAAGGGCGCTGAAACCCCACATGCCCGTTTCGCCGGTAATGAAATCAGAATTGCCTGCGTGCCGCACGGGTAGCTGCCCCACTTCCCATGAAAACGGCGGGTTGCCATGATAATTATAGTCCACAGAAGCACTGGGATTAATGGACTTAATGTGTGCATAAAGAGCTTTTTCAAACCGCTCACTGGCCTGATAACGAAATTCCAGCATGCGCTCCCACTCTTCGTCCCAGGTCACTCCTTTTGGCATCGGTTTGCCGAATTGTTTTTGGAAGAGCGACTGGCAATTCGTACACCAGCAACCGAAAGGTGGTCCGAAGCCCTGATCGATCATGTCGATGTGGAAACCATTAATTCCGTAGGCGAGTTGTTCGGCGACAATTTGCTTCATCGCTTCAAGGTAACCGGAGTTGAAACAGAACCGGCCTATGGGCTTTCCTTCCGGGTTGCACATTTCCCATTCAGAATGCGCCTTTAAATAATGGCCGCCTTGCTGGACGACACAGTAGGCAATGAGCGGCATTCGGAGCTTGCGTGCCTGCACCAAGGCATCGCGCAACGGATCACGTGTGCCCAGGCCCGGCGCTTTCGGCAGCAGCTTGGAATCGTAGTACGCGTAATCTCCATCCCGCACCCAGAGGACTACGTATTGGCAATGGGCATTCGCTGCGCGCCGAACAATTTCGGCGCCATCAAACCGGGAACAAAAACGGGTGTCAGTTGGATCGCTGTAACCAAATTGAGCGCCGGTAGGTCCAATTTCCATTCCTAAAAGGCTGCGTTCATACCAACGTGGCGGTGCTCCCGCGTCTGAATGAAAAGCCTTGGCCAGAAACAAAACTATAATTAGCCCAAGAGAAGGAAGCCGCTGAATCATACGGTGAGTAAACCCGAAATCAGGTTGATTTTCAGCTCGTAAGTTGCATACGGTACTATGAGGCGTGACGCACGTAATGCATCAATTGAGCGCATATCCCGAATCGTGAAAGCAAAAATTCGTATTCCGATTATCCCTCAGCTCTCAGGGATAGTCCGCAGCATCTCTTCTGGCGGATTCACCCTGATCGAACTTCTGGTCGTTATAGCCATCATCGCCATCCTTGCCGGGATGCTGTTGCCCGCCTTGAGCAAGGCGAAAGATCGGGGAAAAGCCATTTCTTGCGTAAGCAATACCAAACAACTCCAGCTTTGTTGGCATCTGTATTCGACTGATTTCAACGACTTCATGCCACCAAATGCCATAAGTGATTCGCATGCATGGATCGATGGTTCGGGCTCCAGCCTGGCGTATGATCTTCCTGGCGCGACTAACGTAGCTACCCTCCGCCGAGGCTTGCTATTTCCATACAATACTTCCGAAAAAATTTACGCTTGCCCCGGCCAGAACCAGGTCGAAGTCAAAAGCCTCAATCGACTGATGGCTTTACCACCAGCCCGCAGCTTTTCCATCAGCGGACAAATGAATGGTGGGACCTGGAACGGGCGCGGTATCGACCCGCTCCTCCTAAATGGTAATCCCAGCAGTGCCCGCGCTTATACCAAAACGCTTCAAATCAATCGCCCACCACCAGCAATGGCTTTCGTATTTATGGATGAAAGCGAATACACAATCGACGATGGTTACTTCGCCGTGCAGGTTAATTCGGATGTGTGGCAAAACTTTCCTGCTTACCGGCATGGTGGTTCGGCGAGCCTATCCTTTGCTGATGGCCACAGCGAACTCAAAAAGTGGGTGGAAGCAAGCACCGGGCAATTAAGAAATCCCGACGGATTCGTCACCGCTCCGAAGCATGGAACCGCTAGGAATTATGATCTGCAGTGGCTCTCCGACCGCTATATCAATCCGCCGAGGCCGTAAATGTTCGGCCTTGCACAATTTGGTTTATACTTGGAATGATTCTTAAATATCGTGCACGAAAATGAGAACTGGATGGTCTTGGAGTGGATGCCCGAGCATCGTTTCGAGGCCAGCATTACCCGCAATTTGGATCAGGCAGCGATGATATAATGTGTGTGAAAAAGATATTAACAGCCATCGTTGAAGATGATCCCGTAGAAGTTGAAGAGCTACTCAAAGCAGATAGTGGACTGGCGACAGCGCTTATCGGAAAAGCGAAACTCTATAATTCAAAGATATTTCATTGGATCTACGTGGGAGATACTGCTTTGCATTTGGCTGCCGCCGGTTATCGCGTCGAGATTGTTCGGCTATTGCTGGCAGCGGGCGCTGACCCAAATGCGGCGAGAAATCATCGAAGCAGCACCCCATTGCATTACGCAGCGGATGGTTTCATTAACGGTCCAGCCTGGGATCCGAAAAAACAGTTGGAAACACTCCGGCACCTGATCGACAAAGGCGCTAATATCCATTTACCGGACAAAAACGGCGCTACTCCTTTGCACCGCGCTGTCCGAACGCGCTGCGCTGCCGCAGTGCGATATCTTCTCCAAGCCGGCGCGGACCCGACAACTAAGAACAAACCCGGTTCTACCCCGTTCCATCTCGCGGTTCAAAATACTGGACATGGTGGGTCGGGCTCGTGCGTTGCCGTAAGCGGGCAACGCGAGATCATTAAAGAGTTCCTCTCCCTCGGCCTGAGTCCGAGTTTAAAGTGCGGCAAAGGAAAAACCGTGCGAGATTGTGCCCGCAGCCCCTGGATTCGCGAACTACTCGCTGGAACACTGCCGAGGAGTAATCGGCGATGAGACGTTAGGCGGCTCGGACACCAGGACAGGACAAAGACCAATGAAAATTCTCGAATTTGCTTTCATCACACACCCAGCTACGGGTCTTGCGCGTTCGCGCGCTTTCTATGGGGGTATTCTCGGCTTAACCAGCACGACCTCGATCAATATCAGCGGCGGATTTTGGGTCGAGTATGAGATCGGGCCTCACACCCCCAATTGGAAAGGAACCATTTCTGAAGCTTTCGGGCGACCGCCCTACAAGCAGATCGCGTTTAGATCATGAGCATCCCGTATTACCAGGTTGATGCTTTCACCAGTCGCATTTTTTCCGGCAACCCCGCTGGAGTTTGTCTGCTCGCAGATTGGCTTCCTGACGCTCTGCTCCAGTCGATTGCTGCAGAAAACAACCTTTCGGAGACGGCTTTCGTCGTGCAGCGTGAATCGCAGTTTCATCTCCGCTGGTTTACTCCAGCGATCGAAGTCGATCTGTGTGGCCACGCCACCCTGGCAGCGGCCCATGTGTTCTTTCGGCATCTTGGATTGAGCGCGCCCAACATCGGCTTTCAGACACGTTCCGGTGCGCTCACTGTTTCTCGCAACGGAGATCTCCTCACGCTCGATTTTCCAGCCCGCCCCGCCACCATCTGCGAAACCCCTCTGGAGTTGAGGGTGGGTCTGGGCGCCACTCCGACGATTACCGCCAAAGCTCGCGATTACGTTGCTGTGTTCGATACCGAACAGGCTGTGCGCGACCTCCGCCCGGATATTGCGATGCTTATGCGTCTGGATTGCCTGGGGATCATTGTGACAGCGCCGGGCAAGGACTGCGACTTTGTTTCGCGCTTCTTCGCTCCGCGCGCGGGGATTTCCGAAGACCCGGTGACGGGTTCCTCACATTGCACGCTCATTCCCTATTGGGCGCAACGTTTGGGCCGCGCTGAGCTTCGCGCGCTCCAACTTTCTGCGAGAGGGGGAGAGCTTTTCTGCGAACATCGCGGCGAACGCGTCGCGATCGGTGGTCGAGCAATCACTTATTCAACCGGCTTTCTCCACGTCTCTTGAACTACTTTCCGCGTAAGGGACGCACGGTTTTGATAATCGGATGCGGAGTTTGGATTCTATCCATTGGAGCCGGTAGATGTGGCAGAAACATAAGGAAATATTCTTCTTCTGCCCTCATTTTCCTCGGCTTGTTTTGCCCGCCCTTCTCGGGCATTTGAGGGCTCAACCTACGGAACTTGACTTGTTTACACACTCTTTTGGAATTCAAGGACTCTAGTTTTGGGTCTAAGGTTCTACGCTTCTTCTTTCATTGACTGAAACATTTGGCCTCGGTTCTATCCAGGGATGGCTGGTCAGTTCTCATCGTCTGACACCAGTCGTGTGTACTGCAAAGATAGCGGCAACCCTTCTCGGAATTCAGCTTATTGAGACGTTCAACCTCTGCTTCGGCGCGTTCCTGGCTCAGCAGGACCTCCTTTACGGTGACAGTCACGGAGTCCTGAGGCAACACCCCTCCACTGGAGCTAAGGTCACGCAGATCATCGTCCAGCCGGATGACTGCGTAAGCTGGAATGGTTGGCTTTTTCATTGTTGTGGCATATACGCCCAAAGACCCGGCTCAGGCAGGCCGGGCAATGATGTTCGATTGACGCGGAATCCCTTGGCGTTAAGCCGGAAATTAGAATCGCGTGCTCGCATCTCAGTTCAAGTTGGACCCGTGCTGACGGATCTCCGAGAATGTAATATCGAGCCAAGCATCGTAGCGAACTAGGCTCTTAACGGCGGATGCAATCAACTCGCTCGTCCCTCCCTCGCGCTTGTGTGTGCGGAAGAGCTCAAAGGCAGAGAGGACGTTGCGCAAATCATCGACGCCGCCGGCTCCCTTGCTCTGCTCCCGGCACACCGCGAGCAGAGCTCCGAGATAAGGTTCGAAATTCAAATCAGAGGCAGGATACTCAGGACAGGACTTGTAGAATTCCAATACGCTCTTCGTCTTAGCCAAAACCTTTGTCACCGAAGCTAAGAATTTCACGTAGTCTTCCATATGATTTTAACGACCCGCCTCATAGCGAAAGCCAACGATGCCCGAATGAAACAGAGGGGATGAATGCGCCATGTTTTTCAATTCGCCTCGCATCCACCATGGTATCGGGCATAGATGAATCTCCCTTCATGAGTTTAAACCATTCCGAGGGGTCGAATAGCCAAGCGCGGTTTGGGTGACTTGAGGATACTAGGTTGGAACCTGTAGCGGCTTCAAGGATCGCAGAAGCGCGGCTTGGCATCATTGGATTTTTACCCTAATTGAGACGAGGACGAATCAAGGAAGCTATTTTTTAGGTACCCGACCGTTTTCCGAAAAGAAGAGGAAATGCTGTCATTGAAAACTGAATTGTGCGATAAGGTCGAGCCTTTCAACTCTGCTTGCGCAGTGTTGTCGACCTCGGAAGTCCGCTTTTTATCACGGACCCGTGGTTTCTCCTTAGAAAGGAGGTGATCCAGCCGCAGGTTCCCCTACGGCTACCTTGTTACGACTTCATCCCAATCACCATCCATACCTTCGGCACCTTTTAAGGGGTGACTTCGGGTACAAACGGCTTTCATGATGTGACGGGCGGTGTGTACAAGGCCTGGGAACGTATTCACGGCGCCGTAGCTGATGCGCCATTACTAGCGATTCCAGCTTCATGCCGTCGAGTTGCAGACGACAATCTGAACTGGGCCCGGTTTTTGGGGATTTGCTCCATCTTACGATCTTGCTTCCCTTTGTGCCGGGCATTGTAGTACGTGTGCAGCCCTGGCCGTAAGGGCCATACTGACTTGACGTCATCCCCACCTTCCTCCTCGTTTAAGCGAGGCAGTCTGTCCAGAGTGCGCCGGACTTTCATCCGGTTGGCAACAGGACACAGGGGTTGCGCTCGTTGCGGGACTTAACCCAACATCTCACGACACGAGCTGACGACAGCCATGCAGCACCTGTGTACGCTGGTATTGCTACCTCGTCAGGCTTTCACCCTTCTACTACGTACATGTCAAGGCCAGGTAAGGTTCTTCGCGTTGCATCGAATTGAGCCACATACTCCACCGCTTGTGCAGGCCCCCGTCAATTTCTTTGAGTTTTAATCTTGCGACCGTACTTCCCAGGCGGCATGTTTAACGCGTTGGCTACGCCACAAAAGGGGTCGAATCCTTTTACAGCAAACATGCACCGTTTACGGCTAGGACTACCAGGGTATCTAATCCTGTTTGCTCCCCTAGCTTTCGTGCCTCAGTGTCAGGAGTTGTCCAGGGACTCGCCTTCGCCACTGGTGTTCCACTTGATATCTACGCATTTCACTGCTACACCAAGTATTCCAGTCCCCCCTCCAACCCTCGAGCAAGGTAGTTTCCAATGCCATTTCGGAGTTGAGCTCCGAGCTTTCACATCCGACTTACCTCGCCACCTACGCACCCTTTACGCCCAGTGAATCCGAACAACGCTTGGGACCTCTGTATTACCGCGGCTGCTGGCACAGAGTTAGCCGTCCCTTCCTCTTTCGCTACTATCAGGTCATCATCTTTTAAATAATAACGTTTGATCGCAAATGACAGGGGTTTACGGGCCGAAGCCATTCATCCCCCACGCGGCGTCGCTCCATCAGGCTTTCGCCCATTGTGAAAAATTCTCGACTGCTGCCACCCGTAGGTGTCTGGACCGTGTCTCAGTTCCAGTGTGGCTGGTCGTCCTCTCAGACCAGCTACCCGTCTTAGCCTTGGTGAGCCGTTACCTCACCAACTAGCTGATAGGCCGCGGGCTCATCATGAAGCGTCAGGCCTTACGGTCCCCAACTTTGAAAATCAGAAGATGCCTCCCAATTTTCACATCCGGTATTAGCTCGCCTTTCAGCAAGTTGTCCCAAACTTCACGGCAGATTGCCCACGTGTTACGCACCCTTGCGCCGCTCCAACTACAGAATATTGCTACCCTGTAATCAGCGCTCGACTTGCATGTCTTATCCACGCCGCCAGCGTTCGTTCTGAGCCAGAATCAAACTCTCCGTTAAAAAACGTTAGTTGATTCGTGACAAATTCCGGTTCCGAAGAACCGGTTGGTCTATTAATCTTTAAAACTCTTCAAAGTATCCTACTAACAGGAACTCTTTGAAGGGGCTCTTAACTTATCGCACAATTCAATTTTCAATGAGCAACAGATGTTTGAAACATCTGTAAAAATTCGTTTTATCCAAGGCCAGTTTCGCTTTGCCCGCTCCGCTTTTGGGGGACAAAAAATCCGAGAGGCCGATTCAATCATCTTAACTCGGCTTCTCAGAGCTCAGCTAATTTCGCAGTCAATTTACATTGAACTGCTGTGACTGTCAAAATCTTTTTTTAGCTTGGGTTCCCGACCGGGACCTTTTGCTGGATTCTACCAGCGCGTCACTGCACCGCATTTTTCAATTTCACAAAGAGCAAGTTCCAGAAAAATATCTTAGCCTGAAAGTTTCGCAAGAGTTTTTTTAAATTTTTTTGCAGCTTTATTTATTGGCCGCATTTTCGAAGCATTTGCGCCCAAATATGCAAATAACACCACGGCCTTGGGCCGCAATATCTTTTCCAGGACCTCGCCATTAGTCCGTGCGGAAAGATCAGGTTTTCTCTCGCCCATCAAAACAACCCGGGCGGCATTAATTCCAAAACGCTCTAAGGAATAGCACGTGGATAAAGTCGAATGGATCGTGCCCAACCGATTTCTGCTCACCACGATCGTTTCGCAGCCGAGCTCGCGTATCAGATCTGCCACCAGGTAATCTTTTCCCAGAGGAACACATGCTCCTCCAATTCCTTCCACCAGCAACAAATCACAGCGGACTGCCATGTTCCGAATACGGGTCAGCGCGTCCTGAAGTCGCACCGATCGCTTTTGTTTTCTCGCGGCAACAAGCGGCGCCAGAGGTTCAGAGAAATAAAAAGGATTGATCTCTTTCTGCGTCAGTTCGCCATCCTGGAGCGCATGCAGCAGTTCCACATCAGCCCGGCTGCCCGAACAAAAAGGTTTCATTGCCAAGGCACGGCAACCTTCCTGTCGCAGATGCGCCAGTAGCAAACCGGTCAGCAAAGTCTTGCCAACGCCTGTGTCTGTTCCAGTAATAAATATAATCCTGGTCTGCAATGGAATTGAGGTTTAACCGCCGGGGCCAACGAGCGCACGAAGAAAATCTCCGGAGCGCTTGTGCTCAACAATGGCTGGCGTGTTGTAATGGAGATATGCGAAGAATTCTCTCCCTCTCCTCCTGGCGGAGGAGAGGTCGGGGAGAGGAGGCTTTTGCAACATTGTAAAGCATACAAAATTTGAGATGCTCACGCAGCAGCTCTTCTCTATAGATTTCCCTTGCGCTCCTGTAGGTTGCGGCCAGCATTAAGCAACTCATTTATTGTGTTCATGCACGCAACTTCCAGGGCGAGGGTTTCTACTGCAAGGAACGCCCGATACTTTCCAGCACAGTGGGATCCGAAGCTTGGAATTCACGTGACTTGAAGTCGCGGC